>JGI24021J15306_10003040_pt1 | contig 18688 bp, 12 predicted proteins | sample Ectturendosymbi1_FD_15306 | JGI IMG/M metagenome (IMG submission 15306)
GGACTGAAGATGTGTAACACACGAAACTAGTTTCCTTACGCAATAAATTGCGATCGATTCGCTTGGTGTGGGTCACTGTTGTGGCTTTACAAATAACGCTGGGAGGGGTCTTATATGTCCGGGTGTCTGTTGCCATAGAAAGTATGAAAACTACCTTGCAATAAACTTGTCAAGGATAGATCTTCAAATCCAATTAGAAAAAATGTTGGTTACTGAAACGAATCTAAGACAAGTAAAATCGTTTTCGGGATGTAATTTCCTTCGCTACGTCATTCACCAGGAATCTCTGTTTAAGCCTGTACTGCAACTCAATCACATCGTAAACCTGGTCGTAAAACACATTGACTGCAGACGAGTGTGGTGACATCAGCATCGTCAGTTCATCACATTTCCTGGAGGAAACCAAAGCAGATCAACATGACTTGCCTCCCCACCATCGTTTCCACTGGTCAAGTTTGGGCAAAGCCTTTAAACGAGTGTGTGAGTTCAAAAAAGGAAATCGGTGCATTTTTGGAGTTAATCGGTAAGTTCGATACATTTTCTGAACTTCACAGATTCCTCCACTGTTGAGTGCTGCATTGGCATTGTACATCAACAATGCAAAATTAATGTGTTGGGCACCACATGCTGGAATAAACATCTTAAGTTGATTAAACAACGTAATAATGTCTATGTCTAGCTGAGATCAAGATTTCATCATCAGAAGTTTTGGGCCATAACATGAAAAGCCTTTAAGATTTATTTGTAGATTTGCGAAGTGCTGTACAAACAAGAACTTCTGACAAAATTGAAGACGGCAAAGCTTGACATGGTCAGGAAACCATGGTTTTGAGCAAGATATCATAAAAGTACACATTGACTGTGTGTTATGTCAGCGGTTCCAAACGTTCAGTTAATCGTTGCTCTTTAAGTGTTTTTTGGGGGTTGCGTGCACACCAACATTATTGTCGTGTTTTAGCTGCTAAAATGAACTTGTTCTGTTGCCCAACTTCCTTTCCCTAGGATAGCTAAGAATATATTGCATTGCTTATCTAAATTTTAACTTACATCCCAATTTGTTATTTCAAATAACGGACTAACTAGAAGTTGGTTAACAGTTAATTATTTCAAAGAAAATACGTTTTATTTGAAGCTCTGAAACGGTTACTTATTGCACTTTACTAACACCCACTATCTTCAAACGCTGTACACCCCAATATTTTTCCGACAATCAACAGTAATTGTTACGCCATCAATGACTTGGTGTTGTCTTCCATTAATTCGCTGCTTGGTTGAAAATGTTGCATTCGCTAGACAAAGTGCCTTACCTAAGGGCAGAAAAGCAGAATTGAAACTAGTGATAAAATGTACCACATCCAAGTTTAGTCAATTATATTCACAAAAAAGTTAGATAAGACTATTTTCTTAGACGTGACGTGCTCCTTGAAAAGTCCAAACTTACCACCGAGGGAGCATGCACCCTAGTTTGGAACCCTGTACTAAGCGATTGAGCAGCCTGTTCCTGAATGTGAGAGCTTCTCGACTATGTTTCCTTCCACATACGTAAAAATCGCCGATGACAATCAGTTCCCTCGTGACAGCATCAGCACAAATATCACCTGGCAATTTCCACCATGGACGATTGCCTCCTATACGCCAATTGCCAACCAGACAACTAAACCTAGGATCTTCCAAAAAAGAATTCGTTGTCTAAACGTGGAGCAAACAGAAAATCCGTGACTTATAAAGACTTTCGCGCAAACGTTTGTTTCACCGCGGCCCCTTGCCTTGGTACGTCACTGCAAGTAACAAAGAAGCAAGAAACTCACTTTTTTCAGCTGAGTCAGACCAGCCTCGGTCTTTATTACAGTTTGTTCGACGTTGTAATCAATCCGATCTAAAACCGTTCCCTGAAAGATATTTAAACAATTGCAACGATTGTTTTGATCATACTTTCTGGCGCTAAAAGTACGTAAAAAACGACATAGAATTTCAAAACAGCACAACAAAAATGTATACACAAGGGATTTTTGCTACGCGACAACCTGATTTGAAATTGAACAATCCAGACTAGAATTTTCATCTAAAAAGAAACACTTTCTTTTTCAATGGCCAAGACGTCACCCAGATGTGCCACAAAACAACAAGCGAGCTAGCAAAGAAAAACGTTAAAAACCTGTTCAACAATTATATTTCCCAGGTCTCGAAATAGTTCTGAAAGCTCAGTTACGCTCTGGGCAATAACACGTATTTCCTCTTCCCGTTGGTCAATGTCGACGGCATTCCGGTTGACGAAAGCGACTTGGTCTTGCGTGAAACCCTGGAAACAAACATAATGATATTTCCAAATTCGTCTTACTTCGCGTGTTTCCAAACAAACTTTACGGGAGACTTTATCAAGTTTTGTTTTTTAACGAAATAGTGCTTTTCACGCACAGCTATACTAAAATTCTGAACATATCAAGAAATTAACCCCTTCTCGTTTACTTAGTGTGGAAAATAAACTGTTTAGCTAACGGTTGGCTTGAACTGAGATAGAAGTAAAGTAATAAGAACGCGTACTGCAGCAAATTGAAGTTTCTGAGTAACTGCTTTGAGTGACTTACTTCCTTTTTAGTAATATTTGCGTTCTGTTACAAATACTTACCAACTGATTTTTTCAAGTTAAAAAGGCACTTTGAATGAATTTACTTATAGTTACCTTCCTACCTATCTAGTGTTTTAGGACCAATTGCGGCAGCAACTCGCAATTGTCCAGAAAGGAAATGATGGCCAGTGGCATCTGACCGCAACCACACAACATCGAGCAATTATCAAGCTCCCCACAGGTTTAACATTAAACTTATAAAGTACAAACAAACAGGAACGCCGAAGTAGCGGGAGGGCAGAAAAAGAAATAAGGGCAATGGAAAGTATAAAAAACAAAAAAATCGTTACCAATATGTTTGTTTCTGTTCAGCAACAATGTTGGTCTCAAAAGTAATAACAGAAATTTCAGAAAACCATTCTGGATTGTCTGGGTGCGCGAATAGCTGCAATAAATTTGTCTGAATTCGATGTTGATAAACCATGAAATCACCTATGGCACTGTTATGTAAAGGCACCTCAGGCCCCTGTTGAAAAGGCAAAAGGGCAAGGCCCGCCTCTCCGGCGTCCCTGCTAGCAAATGTTCACGAAAGAATCACTGCAAAATTTAGTGAGTGGTTCCGCTATACGACTTTGAAACAACTAATCAATACTTCCAGGAATTTCGAGAAAAGATACGTCGTAAAACTGCTTTACACAGTGGTTAGTTATTCGAACTTCTTCCTTTGTTTATTGTTGGGAACCTTGGCTTCACTAGGCTTAATATTCGTCGCTGAATTTCACGGCGCGCAGATTGAACTTCACAGCATTGCCGCGGAGTTTGGAGTTGCGCGAAGCTGAGAGAAGCAGGTTCCAGCCAGTACTTTCAATCGGTCAAGGCTGCAGGCTACGAATTTAGATGAAAACAAACATGGAGTTTCACGTACTGTGCGAATATCATTGTGATGCAGTGATTAAACACATTGTACAATGCATTTAAGATCAGTGAAGTTAAGTATCGACCCCGATATAAACAAGCCTGGTGTAACATAGTGTGCCTTCTAGGCCAGTGGTCCCCAACCTTCCTGACAGAGGTCGAGGTAACTGTGGAAGTTAATGACAAGTAATTTTTGTAAATTTTCGTTTCTTGCAATTGCTGCGCTCAAGCCACGCTACTAAGCGCTTTGCGATGTAACAGTTTCTGCATTGTGATTCGCAGTGTGCAAAGCTAGCAACCGTGTGGAATTCTAGTTGGAAGCGAGCTGAAGCCGAGAGAGCTTATCTAAGTGCCAAAAATAGTAAATTTTCTGAGAACTATGTTAAATTTGTTTTTACTGTTTGGGTTGATTGAGATGGAACTTAGAAATCTCAATGCTCAATTGGTTGCAAATATTCTGTGATGACAATACGAAACAAGCAAAATAGAAGATCCAAATTGAAATTGTACATCCCAGTTATGCGAAGGATTCATGCCAAATGCCAAGCCAAATGATGCAATGAGGTGGCTCGTTTTGATTCTTCTGGGACATTACAGAGAATAGGGTTTTAGAAAATATCTCAATCGTTGGTTGAAACTTCACATAGCTCATAGGTGTAGGAGCAGCTCGGTTTTGGAAGGCGCACAGGATATTTTGCCCAAATTTCACTAAATTTGTTCGAAAAACTTTTATACGACCAACTTTCTCTCTACAAATTTCTGCAGCTGTTGGTACATTATATTTTCCTCTACCAAGTTCGCACAGACTTGAAATGAGAAAATTAGGTACTAGAAATTCGGTTATTTAATAACTGAACTGAAAAAAGTACATTAGGCTGGGCAAGAACATTGTCAGAGAAACCAGCTGGTTCAGCACTCTTATGCATCTGCCTCACAGTTCTGAAGGTTGGCATTCCATTCACATTCCAGCTGTTGCTGTCAGCAAGAAACCTCACACATAACTGATACAGGCCTAAAGCTGCTTCCTTCTCTGAAGACACACCTGTGATATGTGGCTTATTTCATATTATTTATATTATGACTGTGCCATGATTCTCACAAAAATTGTTCAGTAGCACATATACGCAACATAACAGTATGGCAAACTTTGTTTGTCCAAACACTGTTGTTAAAATTAAAAACAAGCTTTACCGTACTTGCCTGGCATGGACCCTAATAATATGAAGCACGTAACCTACAGCATGCTCGATTACGTCAGCGCACAATTAATAAAGCGCATAAATAAAATGCTTTTTTTGCCTAAACTTTCAAGTGAGTAGGCCACTCATCAACTCTCACAAACTAACATACAAAGTTACTAGACACAGTTTGTTGATTTTATATATACTATGTATATTATATATGTGTGTTTTTCATGACTTTCTAAACTTCTATTTATACACTCAGTAACAAAAAAGTATAATTTGCTTAATATTGTTTAAAAATGTCCAAACTTTGAGATTTTGCCCAAATTTTTCACTAATCAAAACTTTTGGGGGTGCCCTTGCACCCCTGCTCCTACACCATTGAAGTCGCTTATAGTGTTGAAAAACAGAAAAGCCTCATATATATATTATCCGAAGTCTTTAATGAAAACACGTGTCTAGGAAATGGTCGAACTTGTCCAAGATATCAAAAATTACACTGTTGTGTCAAACAATACACGTGCGATGCTTTCTAGCTCTTTCCAGTTTCAAACGCGCTTTGAAATGAACAGAGCAGTTTCAGCTTCAGTCTGTGAGATCTCTTTGGAAAACAGAACTTCTAAATACCGACGTTTGATAACCTACACCTTGGGCCACAGTTTGCAGTCACTGAGCCATCACCAAAGATAATTTATTGCCTATACACAGAATTTTTGGCTTTGGAAAAAAACCTGTGTTCACGAAAGAAATTGCGTTTCACTGCGATTTACTTCGTTGTAGTGCATAGCGGGCTTTAGTCACGAAAGTCCACACTGTGCTTCACTGCACTTTACTGTGTTTCAATGTATTCCGCACACCATCAGGCGATTCAATTGAAATGTACACCTCATCTAACCACAGGGCCGGGTTAACCATTGGCCAACCGAGCAAGTGCCCGGGGCCTCGCACTTGCATATCAAAACACTCCTTGCTGGTTTTTCATGTTTTTAGGCTGTTCTCCACGCGTCAAAATTTCAGAGCTTTTCGATTACTGCGTTTGATATATAGGTTAAGGACATTGACAACTTTGGAATTTATCGTTTTTGAGTGACTTCAAAGGGTTGAACCAAACAGCACCACGCTTTATGACCCAAAAATTAGATCGAGATCAGTGCATCCATGGGCGTCCGCAGAAATTTATCCAGAGAGGGCAACGTCGTCGAATTTTTGCTTATCCTTTACAGGTTGCTGACGATGCAATGCAAATGAACATTCACAAAACGCTTTACCCTTTCTGCCCCATTAGTCTGTGCTGGTTGAACCTCAATTCTCAACCTTTTGTCTGAAATGTTTTCTGTACTTCGGCTATCAGAGATGCTTTTTCATTCCATAAACTGCGTAGTATCCATTTTTTCGAGCACTTTCTACAAATAAGTTATAATTTAAGAATAATCAACGCCCAGAACAACATGAGCGGTGAAAAGACAAGAAAGTTAGACACTCTCGCAAAACTGACTCAAGCAATGAGAAGTAGAACTATATGTTGACAAGACTATCGGATAACTTACTACAGTTAGAACACCACGCAGGCTTAAAAAGCTGAGCAGATGAATTACGAAAACTCGCCACAGCAAATACTGCTTTGCACTCAGCGCTCACTAAGAAGTCAGAACTAAACCTTAACGATAAAGACGTATTCCCACAAATCTGCATCAGGGGCGCAACGAGGTTAGATGGTAACCGGGGTAAGAAACAAGTTTGGCCCAGCGCCCCCATGCTAGAACCTGAGGTCTTTCGGAAGCAAATGTACTGCATTGAAGAAAGTACTTGTGACATTGTTGGGAATTTTCGGCGTCCCCTGCAGTGATTTGGCGCCCGGGGAATCGTTAACCCCCTTGATCCCCTCGTTACGCCCATGGTCTGCACAGACGCATTTTAACAAGTCACGTAATTTTATACCGTGTGAAATGAAGCCTGCATGAGGATCATTTGATTAAGCTATTCATTCGGCCACATTGATCACAGTCTCACACTAACAATGGATATTTCAAACTTGTGGAAGCACTGCTACAGATTTACTAATACTTCTTTTCACGCAGTGTATAACTATACGTGGCTTGCTGCTATCAGCAGTGTCACTGTCTCGCTGCATTACCTGCGAAGATGTCTGTGTTCAAAAGTCACATGCAGTGCTCCCATTTAGTGATTTCAAATAAACCCAGACTGCACATTAAAAAAAAAACGTATTTGTACAATAATAAAAAACAGAAAGCTTGTGTTACGAGCAAGAACATATGACTTTGCTTATTTGAATTGAAACGATAATCGAATACCGATGTAATTATAATTCCTCTTCCAAAGTTTCTTCTGCAACGCAAATATCAACATTTGACGACTTTTTTGTTGCTCAAGACGTTGTTCATGGCGTTGGTAACATACTCCGTTTATGATATCTCTCACTAATTGTAGGAGCGCAATTGTTATTAAACTAAGAAATTTTGTACAATCTTGAACTACACCGGAATGTAAAAGCCCACAAAAAATGTAATCACAATGCTTTCTTCCTCTAATTGAAATTTGTTTTTTAATTTGTATGCATAGGTAAACATCGAAATTTAAACAATCAATCCTAACCCTTGTTTCACCAGCTTCTTCAATTAGCATCAGACAATCACATTATACCCCGACAATGATCTTTTAAAGGGGTATGAAACCGATTGAACACGTTCTGCTTCATCCGATATGCATACTTTCTCACCTGATGTGCATGCAAACGCTGTCATATAAAGTTATCTTTATATTACTGAACACACTGAAGTTGCTGATGAATTATCACTTCAAATGACCTAGATTTAACGCGATTTTTCATAACTAGATCTTAACCAGGTCGACTAAAAAAGCAGATCTGGGTGGAAAACCTTGCAGTGGGAGTCCTGGTCATATGCGGAAAAAATGCATATCTACCGTAACATGAAGCGAACGTTCGAGGATTTATTGCCGTGTTATTGATACGCAACAAAGACCATCAGCAAAATAATCCGCTATCAAGTTTCGTAACCTGCTTCTGTAGGCAAAGGAGCGGTCATGAGCGAATTGCAATCTCATCACTGCATATTTGAACAAATTAACCACATGCAAACCGTCGTACATGGTCACCCCCAATTGTCTCTGAAGCGTAGGCTGCCAAATCGTATCAGTTTTGAAGTTTTTGGCCGGTGCTTCTGCAAGTTGACAAGAGGGCATGTGAAACGCTACGCAGTTGCGCTAAGCGTTTACGGGGGCTCGCAGTCACGACTTTGTCCGGGGCCTCGCGTTCATTTAATCCGGCCGTGTCTAACTGCTAATGTGGCGTTTGTACAAATGGATCAAGCGTCAGACATTTTTCATACACAGCGTGCCAAGGGTAAGGTCAGCTTTATTTTATCCAAAGTGTCCCATCTCCCACACCATATGTCGTTCCCAAACACTGCAGAACAGCAGGGTGCTTCACTTAACGCCTTTACGTTGCGTAGCACAACGCAACAGGTTTTTCTACACTGAACGTGGCTGGTAACGCGTTTATAAAAAGCAACATCATTACTTCAATTAACAATACAGTGGCAAGATTTATATTGCACAGAATATTCCGTATTTAGAAGAATGTAACGCAAGGATAACCCGGTTGGGCCTCCAATCCCTGGGTGCTGATGTCACAATCAAAACGTTAGGAAAGTCTTGTTGCAACCTCTCCGTTGGCGTTGCGTTGAATGTGCGATTGACCACGAACGGGATGTGCGCGAAGAACAACACCCATATATGTGGCGTGAACAAGCAATAATAGAGTGATTGCGGCGTGGAATCTCTGCCAGTACTAACTTGTGAACGATTGAACGTAATGACTAGCGTCTACGCGAAGAGTGATTGCGGCACATTATCACTATGGTTGCTTGCTGCCACAGTGTGACGCTTTGCGCACTTGCCGCTCGGGCTTTCCGATCGCAGCAGTATAAAAAAACTATCATTCGTAAGCACTACTAACAGCACACAGAAGTCACAAACCTTTTCAAAATACTCGTCATCAATGTCGTCAACATTTTGCTCAACCATCAAAGCCGAGTTTTGTCCAAAAAACTGGTGAGAGCGTTCCTCTCTTGCTCGTAGTTCTGTATAAAAGAGGCGAAGCATGAACACTGTCAGCAAATCTGGAACTTCGTCATGCAAAAAAGCAACTCTTTCTCAGTCATTTATTAGAGCAAGGGTTCACTAACCGGGGTGTGCGTTAGCCATCGCTGTCGGGTTGCGTGAAGCGTTTCCGGAAATCATAACTATAGTACATTTGCTGAAATCAAACTATACGTCGCCAAAGCCAAATCGAATATCGGTCTTCCGCATGTGCTGTAGCAGCTTGGTCATGTATTGTTTCCGTGCGAAGTATCAGTGTATGTGACATCAAAATGCGTTGTGGTCATAATGCCTTTGGCTGATAAAGTTTGTTTTACATGCATTGGCTTCCTCTTTCTAGCGTGGGGAGTTGGTGAAAGGGTTTTTAAAACTTGCGTTAAGAAAATCAATCAATTTTATTCAGTGTGTCCTAATTTACCCAGCCTGGTTCTGAGTGTGTGCTACTGTGATACGTAGCATAGCATAATTCGGAATCACATCGTGTCTCCAAACGTTAGCAGTTAGTGGAGACATTTGGCATCCACTGGGGGTTCGTGTGAGAAAAATATAGGGAACCACTACGTTAGAGTCACATGTCCAGAGACTGCAACCACACACTATCTAGGAAAAATAAGTGTTAAATGCGTTGCGACACACTTTTAAGATAGTTTGATTGCGTTTTTCGGAATTCGGTCGACAAATCTTGCATGCTGGCTGCAAACGAAGACATTGCATTCTTCAACATTAGTTTTTCTTGATCAGAAGATTTGAGACACCTTCGTCCGATGACTTTGATGTTGTTGTTGCAGCTGTGAAATAACTGCAACAAAAACGGCACACGAAATCAAAAACATAGCAGCGATATTCAAAGATGTTTAACCACAACATTTTGTTCACCGTTCTCAAATTCAAGACGAAAAAGAAATCTCAACATACAGTATATACTTGTTTTGTAACTGCAGGCAACGCCACTGTGTCGCAAATGGTTTGCAGAGCCTGTTCCCGTCAACCCCTAGCCACGCGGCTAATTTTTTTTAGAGACTACTGCAGTGGTGGCCAGTTATTCGGCATCATTACCGGTGAGACGTTAAACTCGTTAGTGCCTGGCACTGAGATAAAAAAAACACAAGAACTGATTTTACAACCCTTCGATACAACCCGGCCAGGCAACAATCCTTTTCCACCAAAATTCAGGAATGCGTTCTTAGAAGAGGGAAGTCAGCTTTGGTTGAAAACGCACTACGATGCTCAATTAGAGAGTTTCAATTTTGCACAAAAGAATACACTTACAGCTAATTTTCCTCTTATAAAACTGCCTTTTAAGTCTCTGACGAAACAAAAATGTTGTCTGCAACGTCATGCAGTCGCTGACGTCTTCGAACGGTGAAAGGTATGTGGTCAGACTCAGTACAACCTCAGCGAACACAAGACGCGCCCAGACACGAAGTACATAAGCAGGCAAGCACATTAGAGCTTATTGTTAGACTTGGTGACAAATAGAAATTTGCTCTAGTGATTGAAAACGTTTGCAAGCATCTCACATTGTTTCTCATTTTGTGTGTGTGTTTTTTGGAGGGGAGTTTACACTTTCTCCGTCTAGCTCAGTTCCTTGCGTAACTGGTGTACCCCAATGAGCGGAACTGGTTGCGCCCCAGTACCCCTGGGCAACCGTGTGGATCATCCTACAAATATCTGCAAATTTCCGTCTTTGACTGCATCCACGGCAGCTCTTTCATTAGGCCAACTAGACGGCCGCCAAGAGCGCAGCCTTCAGGGAGCGCAGATTCCGCTTTTTTCTTCGTTTTCACGTCGCAAATATTTGAAGAAAGTCTTGCAATACTTTTTAAATATTGAAACTTGCCTAGGAAGCAGAAATATCTCAGGCCAACCCTGACTGCATTGCTTGTTACCCCTTTTCACATTGGCTTTTCTTTCACTATATTGCATTTTATCGTTAGGGACACCTGACACGATAACCTTTTTATTTTTTTCGGTGTCACGGTAGGCGTTTATTTTGGAAACATAAATGTATTACCCCTTATCACCGATAAACTACTGCAACTACTACTAAGGGGGTTTTATTTAAAAAAAAAAAGTTCATTGAGCACGTTTTTGTGGCTTCCAGTTCCCCTAGAACAAGCTGCAGATCTTGACCAGCATTTAATGCATTTGCAAGTCAAACATCAAAACTTTCGTCATGTAGTGCCTGGCCTGCATAAAGTGATCTGCTGCTGTGCTGTAAAATTTATCCGGAACCTCGACCATTCACTAAGATCTCAATTCCACAATTTAAAACTAGTAATGACATGCTTCTGCTTTATTTCTAAACTTTCCAGGTTTCAATTCTGGGTGACTTTCATATCACACATGCATTAATATTTATGAGGTACCTGTGTAATTTCTTGTGTCATTATTTCAATCGTATGTTCTTCACCAACGTCATCATCTAAGGTTGGTCTGTTCAAGTGCTTATCATGTAGTGCTGAAAGCTCATCAACTGAAAAATTCCAACAATAGGACAGTAATGCCAGCTCCAGACATATAGTAGTTTGCTCACACAGGAAATCGCAAAACAGCAAAAATAGCATGCTTGCAAATCTTTACTCCACATTTCACACTTGCTTGTTCCTAGACTGCCAAGCAACATTTTGCAAAAATTCATCAATTTCATATGTAGGTAGCAGCAATCAACAAATGATCAGGGAAGAAATCATTAAACCGTTGTGTAGCAAAGCTGGTTTGGGTCATTTTCTGTGCCTTGCATCTGCTGTAACAAACATGAAAAACTATCCCAACTATTATGACTTTAAATTTTTTATTTCATAATATTAACTTCCTGTCAATTTTTCATTTTGTTCTTTTGTTGAAGCTCCACATAAGAAAAAGCATGGGTCAGATAAGATGTACAGGATACACTATTATTTAGATAAGTAGATCACTTTTTCTGTAAGCCTGTACTGCATTTTCAGTGTTTCACAAAGATGAAGGGATTCTACTGATGCATCAAAAAGTGGCAGTTTCCCATCAGCATTTATGGAAGTAGAACTTGTGCAACTGTGCTTCCACAAAATTTATTTGTAAGCGTAGAACAAATGAGTTTCACACTTGCTCATCCTACTCTTTTGCCGAAAGAAGAAACTTAAGCTCTTAACCATATTTTAATGCATTACAAAACTGGCCCACGAAGACATTTGACTGGTGATGGAAATGAACAAATGCAAGCCCTATCTATAAAATAAAGAAAATGTGAATATGCTGGTCAATCAAAACACATTTATACAACAATTAACATAAAAGGATCATATTGGCAAGTTAACTATTGTGCAAATGTGGGGGAAATTTCAGCCAACAGTATGAAATCCACTTCAAATAACAATTATATCTCGCGTTTAGAACATAAGTGTGCAACATACAGCCTGTGGGTGAGAACATGGCCTACTGATGTGGCCTGCCTTACCCTCCAACTTTCTTAAGTAGGTCATCATTTCTAAATACAGTGCTTTCTTCTGTCAAGGCTAACATTGGTATGATAAGTGAATAGAGAAGATATCAGATTCTCGTTAATAACTTAATATTATGGGTAAATTTACAGCATGTGCTCTTCTATCTGAAAAATTAGTCATGAAATTTGTTTGTGTATTATTCGATTGTCTGGTCCTCAGCATAACTACAATTGTGACCCACTACAATATTAAATACTTGCATGACCACAGTTTAGAACATAGACTTTTGCTTGAATACCTACTGCACTGGAACACGGTAGCCAAAGCTATAGTATAGTGTCCAGACAATACTATTTTGATTGTGCATTGTTTAGTTCAATCTTACATGCAATGTCATTCAACATGCTTCACATACAAAATAAAAAGATAGCAGCATAATCCTCAGACTAGGCAAAATGCAGGTAATATAAAAACATTTCGGTAATAGAGAACCTGCAATCTAAAACAAATTCATGACTTTTAGAACCATGAGCTGACAAACATGAAATCATCTTACGTTTGTCTTTGATTCGTGATAGATCATAATTTATTTCCTGTGAAGTGTCAATCCTGCAAATACATATAATTTTGCTTACCAATTACAAATTGTGATAACAAGGCAGTGAAAATGAGGGATTCAGGTCAATGTATCAACATGCCAAAGATCACCAGGTTTTACCACAGATAACAGTATGCATTTATCAAACTTGAATTCTGAACTAATTTATTGATATGCATTACACTATTCCTTACAAAATAGCAAATATCTTTTAGCTTCTTAAGGTTATTACTGACATAATTTACATGCACAAACGTTGAAAGTAAATTTGCCTGAAAAGAATGTCTGTGCTGAAGTCAGAAGGCTGTAGATCACGGGTGCAAAAATGGGGTCCTGCACTTGTGCAGTGCATCCAAAAACTTGGAGTGCACAAGCATGATTTGCAGTGACATAGCAGTACCTGGTTTATAATTTTATATGCAATATGATGACAAAGCTTGCATGTGTGCACTATTAAAAATTTCTGCACGCTAAATCAGAAAATTTTGCACCCCTGCTGAAGATATTTTCAATATACCAAAACCTAGTCCCACATACCAATCATTTGATGCAACTTTGTTAAAAGTCACTGCTGATTCTACATCTGTCTTCGTTTTTGACACCAATGCAATTGTATCATCTTCATCATATTCAATGTTCTGCAACATATGTATATGCCAGTATGAAACAAAAACAACTTGTAGCAGCTTCTAGGTTAAAAAAATAAGCTTTCAAATTCTACATGCATTTACAAAAAGCAAAAAAGCTCATTCATCTTAAAGTTCCATACAGGAAAACAAGTTTGTCTGTTTTCAAACAACCAGTTTCTCAGTCAAAGCTGGCATTTAAACCTGCTTAGAAACATTGTATTGTTGGATAGTTTTTTGTAAATCCAAGAACATAGGAGTTGTAAGTTAGATCATAGTATCCCATGTGAAAACAAATCAAAATGAAGCTGTATTGCAACCAGGCTCAGTCTACCTCCTTAGTGTGTGACTCGTTGGTAAATGGAAATTTTTATCTAACACAGTGGGAGCGTGTGTACGATATACCCATAATTTGAAATCACACCTAAGTCACTTTCCTTGCATCACCATAACTGGCCAGCCGATTGAGCAAGAAAGCCTTTCAAACCGTCAAAAGATGGGGGAAGTCTTCTAGTTTAGATTTTAAAAATTGGAAAGTTTTGTATTTTTTTTGTGGGTGATGTCATAAATTGGATAGGTTTAAGTATTTTTGGCCCAGGTCACCAGACTTTTGATGGTATGACGTTTAAGTGTGCGTTGAACATCTTTGGTTCACATAGTTGAAACAACTCATTTACAGGTAAGATTTTATCATTTTGCCCTCTATCCTAGACTGCATACCATCACAAGTCAAATCCTTCCAGACAGTCAATGAGATTTTTGGTCTAATTATTCTACAACATACTTGATGTTCTCACTACTGCTGGAAAAATGTGCTCAATAATGTCTTTCGCCATGTCTGGGACCATACAAGTCACTAGGCAGTTGTTCGAAACTATTTGCAATAATTTAGCATCTAAGATTCTTTAACACCTTGCTGCCGGCCTGCTTCAGCCTAATTCAAACAGTTTGCATGTGTACTGGTGACAGCATAACTCCTCCGCCGACTGTGCTAAAGAGCTGTTCAAACCCTCAAAAGATTTGCCAGGTCTTCAAGTGTGCAATTAAAATAACTTTTGTGGTTTTGGATTTTTTGTGAGTGATGTCATAAATGGAGTAGTTTTAGGCTATTTTTGCACACTTCATCTGGCCTTGACCCCAAACCGCTAGATGGTAGTATTTTGCTAAAGTTTTTATTGGAAACAAGGCTGAAATCCGAGTCTTTTGAGACTTTGGATGTCTTGCTGGGGTTTCAGGTTGAAAAGTTATGACCTAAAAACAACAAATTATTAATTTGATTAATTTGTTTTCAGGACATAACTTTTGAACCAGAAATGTTAGGAAGTAGACCAAAGGCTAAAAATACTCAGATTCTAGCTCAGTTTCCAGTGAAAACCTGAGTGAACCATCTAGCAGTTGGGCCCTAAGCCAGGTGACACGAGCCAAAAATTTTTATCTTTGCTGACTCAAAGACTTGCAGAGTCTTTTGAGGGTTTGAACAGCTCTCTAGCATAATCGCCTGATGAATTATGCAGTTGCTACATGAAAACTGCTTGATTCAGGCTGATTTTTAAGTATGATATATTCGTATACTGGCAGCAAATGTGTTAAGAACTAAACACACAACCACTCTCTGTAAGAAACAGGAAGACAACAGTGCGTTCAGTGAATCAAGGTCATGAAAATTAAATGTCTAAAATAAATTAAACAAATTATATTTTTTCGTCTAGCTTGGTTCAACACCTTTTATTCAGCATTAGATTAGTGCACTTTGCATATTTTCTAGACAGTTGTAAAGTGCACATTTTACTGAACTAACTCCTACTCCAGCAAGAATCTTTTTAACAGCCTTTGAGCCAAAACAAAGGTCTGTCAAATGCTGGTGCATAAACTTTTACATGTAGCACAACAATATAGTTAGGTAATTTTCACTGAAAGTTAAATCAACTAAAATTTACATCTTTTCACTGGAATATGAAATTCTATTTCAACAACTGTAATGGATGTACAGTGTTACCTAACTCAAAAATTTAACCAAAGTTATAACTTGCACATACATAATGTAATTGGTGGACTTAACATGTTGGGAGCCGGTATACGAGTATATCAAACTTTGTGATCACGCATTGAGTCACTATTTTTATGCCACCTTGTAACTCGCCAGTAGATTGTGCCTGGGAGCTTTTCAAACCCTCAAAAGATGCATTGAGTCTTCTAGTTGAAATCAATTTTTGAGGTTTGGGGTTTTTTGTAGTTGACGTCATAAGTGGGGTTGGTTTAAGCCTTTTTGCCACGGTCATTGGGCCCTGGGCCACAACTGCAATGAGTGAATTATTTTGTTCAAATTTTCAGTGGAAACTAGGTTAAACTTGAGTCTTTTGAGCCTTTGGCTGACTTTCGAACATTTCTGGTTCAAAAGTTATGGCAAAATAATCAAGATTTGGATACAAAATCTTTTTTGCTTTAATTTTTATCCAAAATTGGTGTGTTTGGCAATAACTTTTGAACCAGAAACGTTAGAAGGCTAATGAAATGCTCAAAAGCTTGAATTTCAGCATAGTTTCCACTAAACACTTGAGCAAAATACTTTCCTCTTGCAGTTGGGGCCCAGGACCTGATGACCTCGGCCGAAAATACCTAAACCTATCCCACTTATGATGTCACCCACAAAAAAACCCAAAACCAAAAATTTTTTTTTATAATTGCAAACCAGAACTTGCAGAGTCTTTTGAGAGTTTGAACTGCTCTTTAACACAATCAACTGGTGAGTTATACTAGTTGAAGACTTGCCCAATGTGGGCAAATTATACCTTGTTGTAAAGCAAACATTTCCTAGAACCAAAGTTGTTAAAAATCCAGCATACACAGAAATACATACATTGTGATTACTGAAGAAATGCTTGCTTTGCAATGCATTATTCCTCATCAGCATAAATGCTTCTGTAAGAGACCTCACTGCCATGTTCCCAGGCAAATTGTCAGGTGGTTCATGCTAAGGATAACTCATAATAAGTTATGCTAAATTACAAGCAAAACAGGCGAGTCACTAACATTTCCCTAAACCTGAAAATCAGTGTAATGCAGTATTTTTTCAATATCTGTCTACTTATTTTTCTTTCTATACTGGATTCTTTTGCAAGCATGCACACACAAGATATTTTTCTTTTTGATTAGCTTTGCATCAGAACTCATGCAACTACTATCAGTCAATTTTCAGAAATTGTAACATTCTGATAGAATTGACCGTCACCTTTTAATTCAGGAAAGGCCAGTCTAAAATCCATGGCAGGGCTCCCATTCTGTAATTTCTAATAAACCCAGATTGCTCATGAAGAAAAACATTTGTCTGCCAAAAATGGGCAAAAAAACAGAAATGCAAAAAGACACATGAATCCAAATACATGGGATGAGGCAAAAACATGATTAAAATACTGATTTACTTATAGTTCCTTTTATAAATTTGTGTCTGCAAAGTTAAAATTAAGGCAGTGGCTATAGAACTGCCTGCGGATCTTTAAATTTGAAGCCTTATTCAATTGCCTTCTGTAATATGACAGTAACACATGACGAGAGTACAGTAGGCTTGGTAGAAATGAAGCAAATGTAAAAGATAAACCCTAAACCTAACCCTAACCGTAGCCCTAACCTAACCCTAATCCAAAGCAAATGCCAACCTAACACTCACACTAACCTAAACCTAAGCTAACCCTAAGCTAAGGTAAGCTAACCCTAAGCTAAGCTAAGCTAACCCTAAGATAGTTTTTCTAGTGATGCAGTAAATGTGGCAAACTGCAAATATGGCCATTAAATCATAAACTAAAAGTATTGCAAACTCCGAGTTATCTACCATCTTTGATGGTACGCTGATTATACCAAAAATCAAGGATATTTTTATTAGACAAGAAGAACACACACACATGTTTAAACTTGATATAACCTGCAGCTTGTTTTTTTATTTTTGCTGAGACGTTTTGACCATTTGTCTCATGTTTGTATTAAAATTAGTAATAACAGCATTCACGAGTTAATATTTTCGGATTTTATGAGTATATGACCAAATTGACTTAATTTTTTTGTCATTTAAAAAAAGTTTGGTCTACTACAAAAAAATGACCAAAAATAACCTATCTTCCAGCTGATCTTCAGGCACAAGATGGGCAAAATGTCCGGCCACATTTGCCATTGAACCTGGATCTTTTGTGAAATCTTGAGCTGCAAAAGAATCTAAAATTCCTAAACTTCAAATCCACCTTACTACTTTACATTTACTCCAATGCAAATTGTTTTTTTATTTGCATGATAGAATAGGGCAACCAAAGAATTTGATCATTCTGTCGTAAACATGGTTTCATCAAATTCTTCAGCTGGCGTCTGGGACAACAATTTTACTATTATATTTACTATAGGTTGTTGCCAAATTTTTATCTTAAAAAAAAACATACTTGATACGATTTGTCAAAAATTGAACCGAGACACCTAGCTAGATAGACTGAAAAAAAACAGATCTGGGTGGAAAAAACCAGCAATGGGAGCCCTGATCCGTGGCAAGCGCACGCACGATTTTTTTTCTTCATATTAAGTGTCACGCGACAAGAAATAATTCAATTTACTTGTCAACCTTCAGCAAAAACCGTCATGCTTCCATACATTTTTTCACTCAGAAATACATATTTCCAAGTAAACGTTTTTCAGTAAGCTGATAGAGCCAGACTAACTAGGCAGAATACTAATTGTTGCAATAAGCTGACAATTCCGCTCCTGAGCTTTGTAGAAGCCGTCAGAAAAACATTCTTGTTTAATTTTGATCAAATCAAAAAAGTTTTCCAAAAAGCTATACCTCATAGAGTTTCATTACATTTATTTTTCAAAGTCTAACAAGATTTTGAAATGTATAATCTCAGCATGTCTGGTACAAAACGGACCACAAAGACCGAAGCACACAATTCTGTTCCATTCATTACAAAGGTTTGTGCCGATGCATAGTGCTCGATAACATCGACTATAATTTGAAAATGGACAAGTAGTACAATCATTAGATTTTCCCTATTTGTGATTGTTTTGCTTTTTGTGTACTCGGACCATTATGAAAAAGTTCTGAGAAGACCGAAGTTAACCTCCTGTTCCTGCATTTTCGAAGCGACTGGACACAAGAATTTGCAATAACTAGGGCAAGTTTTTGCAACTTTTGCAACTTTTTTTTACAGCTTCCAACAGCTTCCTAAATACTCAAGATATATATAATTCAATGTTTTGAGCTG
>JGI24021J15306_10003044_pt1 | contig 18674 bp, 10 predicted proteins | sample Ectturendosymbi1_FD_15306 | JGI IMG/M metagenome (IMG submission 15306)
AAAAACATTATTTTTGTTTGGCACTTATCCTAACTCACCGATTATACCCGAATGCCGGGACTCCACCTGCTGCCAGTACCGAGCCAACTGTCAGGCACGCCTCGTCATTCGACTATTGGCAGTCGGTGCATTCCCGCATCAAAGCCGACGTTAGTCAGTCCCGCAATATGTCCGGCCAGCACTGGCCCGGTTCAATTGCGGGGATACTGTTGATCTGGGGTAGGACTTCCCGTAGGAAATACACTTTTTTGTGACTTTTTGTTCAAACACAACCCACAAATAGAAACTTCTAAGCAGACTATAAATGGTTCACATGACTGCTACGAACTGAGGTGGTGATAGTTTTTCTAAACAAAGTTTGCGAAGTCAGTTAAAATTTTGCGAAGTCAGTTAAATTCAACGTTACATGAAGCAGATAGTTTCATTCACCGGAGGCAAAGCAACACTGACGTTTCGAGTTGTTTAAACAGTGAAGTGACGCGAGTGCTTCACGTTCATTCAGATGCTAGTGATCGTGTTACGAATGTAAAAAACTGTCCTGCGTAAGAAAAGAACCTAAAAGGGAAAACCCTGTTATGATATCGAGCCATCAAGGATTTCTGCGTGCCATGCTCCGCTTTCAGAAGTTTACGGTGATTCTGCTTCATGCCTTCCCATATTTCAGTGACAATTCTTCCCAAAGTTGAAAGCAGCAGTATATATCTGTGCAGTGTTCTACCAGGAAGTCGCTTTCGCGTTAATTACGCATCGTAACGCAAGCAGCACATTACAAGTGAAATGATGAAAAACTAAAACAAGATTTAGAAAAAGCACGCGAACTGTAGTTTTAAGCACGCGTTTTGACCATTATGCTGTTTTCACCGATGCTCAAAAGCTAAAACCAGCGTCAATAATCGAACGGTTGATTTCGAGCAACGGGTTGATTTTGTGTGAGTCACTCCAGTAATGTTCAACCAACCTTTGGCCTGCACTGCACAGCGATAGGAAATTGCCGGCCCATGTGATTCGACAAGAATCTACTGTAAAAGAGAAAGCTCAGTTCCGCAGAAATAAATAAACCCAAAAAAAGCTCTGCGTCAAAAATAAACTAAAAAACACGTGGTTTTGAAATATCTAAATATACAAATGTCAGAAACGAAAAAAATTAGCAATGCTTCACACTGACACGGAGATTTTTGTATGAGGATCTCGTATAAAAGCAAGAATTTTCCATGGTGAACCATTGACTGCTATTAGACAAGACGAAATCTTGGTTTGTGCTGGGTAGTTGCATATTGTGCATTTTGTCAATGAAGATTTGTCTCTGGTTTAGCGAAAACGTTGTAGAGAGAAAGAAGTTAACAATGGGGATAACTTTAATTCTGCAGTTTAAACATAGGGCCTACCATCTTACAATTCGTTTCATTGATGCAGTGATTGGAACTTAAGAGATTTCATAAATCTTAGCTTCAAGCGACGCATTCGCCATAAACAGATGAGACACGTCTGAAGGTGAGTAAATCATTTCTGTGTATCTTCTCAAGCAAGATCGCGAAGTTTCATTGAAGCGTATCAACGCCATCTTTTCAAAATAAGCGTTGGTAACAATAACCTTCACAAGGTGGAATACACAAGGCTAGGCTGTTATTGCTCCCGGTGGGTTTTGATAGTCTTACTCTACCAACAGTCATTGCAAGGTCAGAATATTTGATCAGTTTGATTATTATCTGTGGAGCTAGCGTGGTAGTTTGTTGCCTTCTTATGAAAGACAAAAGCAAAGCTTTTCATTTATAAAAACGGTGATTACGTGGAATGGATATTAAACGTATTGGAAAAGATAATATATCAATAAACTAGTAATGGCTCGAAGATGTCACCACAGCTTTCACAGAAAGGCTGGAAATATTCGGGGCTACTTGCCTATACAGTAGTTTGGAATGCCATAGTTTGAGTAGCTTTGATCGAAAATGCAATTGTTCAAATAACTTTATGGTAATCTTGCCTCCTGTTTGTAGGTTGGCGTGCAAATCAATTTATGTGGTTGACGCTGGTTATTTGGTAGCGGGATTGTACAAGTGATAATTCCAAATCGACTTTTTCTAAGCACTTACTCGAAAGTAATCACTATTCAACTAAAAGAGATAGTAATACGACACTTTTAATTACAAAAAAGCTGTAGCCTACGGCTGAGAAGGGATTTGTGGCGAGGGCTCAGCCGTTTCTCATCAAAAATCTTTATTGCCCTAGTTTTGCGTACAAATGCGACATAAGATGGTCATTTTCGTAAAAAAGTTTCTTAACGTTTTTCTAGAAAATGTTGAAGAGATAATAAAATTCAGTCGTCAACATGTTTGCAGAAATCTCATGAAAGGTCTGTTATCTGATTTTCCACGTATCGCAAGTCACTTTATTTCAAAATAGCACGCTTTCTTCCTCCACTGTCACTTTATATAATTCCCTGATTTTTACACTTTTTCCTTAAACGCTCACTCAGTTTAATCGTAAAATTCGTTTTGTCTTGCCATTAAAACTAATCGACATCGACATGATTTTTCTGATTTCGAATTTGTTTCACACCAATAAATGGCAGTGCTTTCACTCACAGTATTAGCCGTATTAGCGACCTGTTATTTTCAGAATCTAGAAGCATTTCTGCTGTCTGCATGATGCAGATGCCGCTTTGCAAACTTATTCACGCAAGTTACATTGTCGATCGTGAAATAGCCTTGAAGAGCGTAGTAATTTATTTCTTGGGTTAATCTTACTGAACTGAACAGAGAATAACAGAAGTGGGTTGCCTTTTAAAATCCTATATTGCTTACGTGCCATTGATACAAGTCAATAGGCCTACTTTCTCGGGAGAAAAACATGGTTTATATTGCACATTGTAACATTGCTACAACTGTTTCAAATGATACATCAACTTTTAGTTTCCTCAGTATTACATCACAGGTGGTAAAATTCAGTCCCTTCGCCGCAGGAACCTTAGGTGGGCTTAGCCCCACCAAACAAAGCTCCAAGCCCACCAAATTGAAATATGAAACAATACAAATCAGTGGAGTTTTTGTTAAAATTTATAATGCCAAGCCCCCTTTGACAAACGTAAAACCCCTCTATTGAAAACTTTCTGGTGACGGTTCTGGTACAATTCAAGCACATTCGTCCATCGAATCAACTTCCTCCCATTTCAGTAAACACTGCAGTCAAATGTTTCGATCCATTGGTCTGAATGAGGTAAAGAACAGGCGACAGTACCAAACCCTGGGGATTCCCTTGGTTGCGCCACGCAGCACCTATTTATAGTGCGCTGAGTATAAGAATACCTTGCACACAGCAGAGGTGCGCACACGATAAGGAACTGGTGTGATTATTTAAAGATCTCAAAATATTTGCTGAAAAAGAATTGCAAGCTTGATTTCCGCTCAAACAATATTATTGCTGACGTTTTCACTGTTCCAGAAATTTTCGTAATTACCTCAATTTATCATGAACATAGCATTCAGGTGTTTCGTCAGTGGCTTGGACTGCATGTTTTATAACAAGCTTTTAAAATTCTTGTATTCATTTTTGCAGACTTTTCTTCTTGTCACGTTTGATAATCTCAATCTTGGTGTGTCTGTGTACTCAAACTAGGAAGCGTTTATTGCTAAGGTTGTCATCTGAGTGTCTGATGCATTGGACGTCGCAAGTGAAAAACCTTCGAACGGTTTTAATGGTTTCAATGTTACCAGACTATCATTTGAGTCTGACCAATTCCTGCAGTCGACCAAGTCTTGCGTACTCGACAAACAAACTACTTCATCGCGGATTTATTTGCTGGTTGCCAATTCTAGTTATCTACACGTTTTGGAAGACCATGATACTGGTTCAACACCGATTTGGAGCGAAGTAAGTAACCTTTAAGTATACCACGAAACTCCAAAGTTTATTTTAACTCTTTTATAAATGTTGGATTAACTTATCTTTAGAGCAGGTCTTATTCGCAGGCTGAACGCCCACAACTACCAAATGAAATTGTGATTGCGTTCACCTTTCGGCATTGGAATTGGTTCTTTCACATTTAAAATATTCAAAACATATCTAGGGCAAGATATTGTGATAAATAATACAAAAATTGATTCCAAACCGGACGAAAATTTTTTGTTTTCGCTCAATCCCCCATAAACAAAATATCGACTTTAAATCACATTATGCAATACAAGGGTTTGCAGCAATGCAGCAGCAGTGGATTTTGTCTTCTATCATAATGCGTTTGATTGAATGCTGCAGAAAAGTAGACTTTTTTGAAGTTTGCCGCGCATCACTTCAAACAAAGCAACTAAATCAAAGTTTCAATCTCTAATGATGAAACCTACAGGAAAATCAGCCATGTGGTACATTGCCAAAGTAAGAAGTGTAAATGGTTAAAAAACTGAAAAAAGACAAACAGCCATTAAAATATTTCCTTTCACAAATTCTTATTTTAACTGTGAAAGTATTAGGAAAGCTTGCTTCCTTGTAATATTTTTTTCACTGGAAAATAGCATACGTGGAGTTCGTTCCTTTCTTTGCTAATATTTTGTTGGTTCAGCTTTCGAACAATGAACGTTTTTTACGAAAGCACATTTGAAGGTCTTTACCATATCGATGAAATTTGCATTCAGACCAAGCCAAGAAGCTTCCATTTTCACATGTGAAAATCCTCATTCAAAACACATGGAAAAGTTGGGTGAGAGGATCATGACCTTTGTCCATCACTGGCCGAAACACATCCGGGCGACGCCCAAAGAAATGGCGTCAGCCGGTTTCTTCTATTTGGGAACCCACGACAGAGTAAAATGCTTTTACTGCAACGGAGGATTACAAAACTGGCATCTTCACGATGATCCGTGGTTTGAACATGCAAAATGGTATCCCGAGTAAGTTGACCGTTTTTGCAGTAAATAATGACGAAACATTAACAAAATTTCCGATTTCAAATGTATCAATTCTTTATATTTTCCTGAAAATGTGTTAATTCTAAAAAGAGATATGTAAGAATGATTAAACGCAAACAAATAGACAATTCTAAACATAGGATAATCTTTTTTGTCTCATGCAACGCAAAGATCTTCAGCATTCATATAGTTCGTGGTAAAAAAGCCTTTTTAACCATTTATATCACTTGCAGTGTTTTATCCTAAAGGGAAGTTTTTACAATGAATAAAAAAATCTAATGTAAACTAATGTGACATACAGAATGATATATAAAGCCGGATCTCTAACTATTAGTTTTAATTCTGTAACTGTTTATTTGAAAGTATGAAGTAAAGTATTCTTCAAATGCACAAGGTGCTTGGAATTGACACGGGGCCAAATCGTCATATCACAAATGCCCCTGTTTTTGAGGTCATGAAACCGCCATATTGCTTGTTTACTGAAACGGTCACAGATTAATTGCATTGGAACAGGGAAATGCAGAATTACACTGATAAACTGGCACATATCAAAACACAAGGAATTGTAAAGAACAAAAGCCGTCATGGCTATATCATGTTATTTGCTGAAGGTGACTGACAGACTTAACATGTTTGCCGTGGCGCTTATCGTAAGGTGTTGCTACGTGACTCTCTGTTATTTGTTCACTAACAAATATTCGATAGAGACCTGTTCACGGTGCTCGGTCATCTCAATCGTTTCCGGATTTCTGATTTTGCAGTGTTCAATACATGAATGGCAAAATAATACAGGCGATAATGAATATGTCTAACTTGTGCATGGTCAATAAAGTAAGGCAATCAGAAACAATTTTGTAATCACCTTAAAACCCCTGAATAGGACTGTTTACCAGAACTTCCACTGTTTTCAGCTACTGCTCATATTTGATGGAGTTTTATTAAATTCAGAAGAAAAACGTTGTACGGAACAAAAGAGTCACCCATTGACTTTTTTCTGTTCTTTTTCAGCTGCGAGTACGTTTTAAAAACAAAGGGAATCTTGTACGTTGAGAATGTCGCCAGTCAGTTTCCCGCAATCAAACGACCGTTTCAATGGATGTTGCAAACACAAAGTCAACAAAACCTGTCGCTGGGCACTGCAACAGTGTCCAGCGCACCAAGACCAGTCCTTGTCGCTGCTGACAGCGCTGCTGGCAATCAATCGTCTTCGTCATTTAGTTTCAACGACAAGTTTCAACGTGCGATGCAGAGTGATGTCGTAAAAGAAGCTTCGAATTTCGGATTCGAAACCTCAGCAATTGCATCACTGATCAAAAGGTAAAGTTCTTTGGAAGGTTCACTGCGCGTGAAGGGTGTTTTCCGTGAGTATTGATTTAATGACCAGCAATGAACTTTTGGCAGAACCAAAGTTTATTTTTACGGAATGCTAGACAGGAGGCTATGAAGAGAAATCGAAATCTACTTCAAATGTTTGCTTTTTTGTTATGGCCTGTTAGTCTTGCGGGAGAAGTGTTTAAAGAAATATGTTTGAAAGCAATTTCAGAACTACAGCTTTTCTTTTTCTCACAAATTCGCTTTTTAGACAAAAGGGTAGCATAGCTTAGAATGCTGAATGCCTGAAATTTCGGCTTTTCCTTTGTCGCTGTTTCTACGTATTTTTCAATAAAGCAATGTTTCTTTTTGTCAAACTTATTATTTTACTTTAAGATTATGATAAGTGGAAATGCATAGAATGCAAAATCCGTGTCAGCTTCGTAAGATGACAACCGTCTGTTTGTGAAAAGTACTTTGGTTAATTTTTAAACTCATAAAAGCATTTATCGTTTTTAGAAAAATTTATGAAGGTTGTCAGCAATATGCTTCGGTACTGCAGCTTGTAAGCGACCTGCAAAAGTTTGAAGACGACAATTGAATGTCCAAGAAAGTGCAAGCGAAATATTTTCATCCGCCTTTTGAAGTTGATGAAACCACTGTGATTGTTTCAGCGTTATATAAGCAAAAGCGTTTTTCAAACCGTTTATATTGTACCACTGCCAATCGCAATCTCTATTAAAATTGTATAGAAATGGAAATGGCTGGTGATTTTAATATAAAGATACAGTTTTGATATGCCTTTTACAACCGTTGCTTCTGTGAGAAGTTCTCAAAGAAGGAAATACTATTGATTTGTTTTAAATCTGTGGTAGCTTTGTTTGTCCATAATCCGAACCAACCTTGCATAAAATCTCTTTGATTTGGTCAAAATGTTCTTCACGCATTTTTTCAAATGATTCAGTCACTGAAATTCGAAGTATATGTTACCCATAAGTGAATAAACTTTCGTACCAGCTGCTCAAACACTCACACTGCTAACCAATGTCAATGCTTGCATATGGAGTACAGGTTGCGGAAATGTTAATGTTTTAATCAGTCAATCTCTTTGAATTTTTTCGCGACGTTGAAACATGACGATATTCCACAAAATGATTACGAGGATTGGCGGATTGACTGCAAGGTCTACAAGTCATCCAATCCTACTAAGGAACAAACAGAAAGACAATACAAGGATGATTATAAAGAAAAGCAAAAGGAAAAATACACACACAAAATAAAAAAACACAAGACGTACAACAGACCGCTTTCTGCAAAAGTGGCAGAAACATCCAAACTGCAACGAGCAGCGACACAACATAAAACCAATCGCTGACAAAACCGAAAACTGCATAGTACGAATGAAGCAAATATGTATATTCTATCGGGAAACAATTAAAATTATGTTTGAATGAGCAGCTGTTTATATAATTTTATGAACGAGTGATGTGGCCTATTAGATAAGTCTTTAGGAATGCAATTCCACAGCTTAGAGCATCTGTGAACAGAATGGCGTTGTTTTTTAACAGATTTATATAAACCAATGGGTAGTATCTTATTATCCAATATTGTCTTGTGTGACAATTACGATATTTTGTTGTGTATTGATGATCTTTGGTAATTTCGTTAGATTTAGGTTTAGGTTTTAGATTTTGGTTAAGGTTGAACCTACCATACGTCCCGGTTTGGCCGGGACTGTCCCGGTTTAAACCTCTGTCCAGGTGTCCCGTCCCCGTTAGCAAACTGTCCCGGAATTTCACTTCAGTGAAATTTTCAAAATTAACTCCAGCCTGCTAATGCATTGTTATGAAACAACTCCGTCCTGAAAGGCTTGACTTTGCTTTAACCCGTGGCTTGGGGGGGCGGTACTTTTCGATTGTGGCGAGGCTGCACTTTTCGACTCGCCCCGGGGCGGCACTTCCCCATGTCGGGGCCCTGTCCACAGCTCCGTGTCATTGAACGCATTGAACGCGTCCACATCGTCATTTCCGGCTTTGCGCAAATTGATCGATGCCTTTCCATTTCCCCTCCTAGCAATAGGAGAGGGGAGCTTCAAAAGTGAATCAGCCTTAGGGCTTCGCAGCAGCTAAACACGGCCCTGGTCCAAGTGGTGCTGCAAAGTGATAGCAAAGACTTTGGAGTTTGTGTTTTAACTGCACAAACAATGGCGGATTGGCATGCACCCGTTCAAACGATCGTTGCAATAGCCTTTTTAGTTTGATCATAAGAACTACTGTATATATCAAGGCATGACTCAGAAATGACGGAGTAGAAGGTACATAAAGGTGATACTGAATGGGGTGCTGCTATCGTAGCTTAAACGACATATTGACCAGAAGAATACACCCGGAGCAACCACTAAGTCACGTGAGAGAAAGATACAAACTTTCCCACCATGTTGAACAGGTTAGCTACAGTCAGAAGTGCAAATGTTGCCCGAAATGGACACACTGCAGCATTTCAACTGAGTGGCGTCACCAGCTTGACTTGCTGAACGATTAATCATGCATCGAATGCCCATGGGGAAAATCTTGCTGGTGATGATAACAGGCTATTGACAGAAATATTACACTGGGTGCTGACGTCTAAATGTACGTTGCAATAAAGCCATTAAAAAATTTACTTGTTTCATAGTTCGCTTCCGACTGAAAGCATTGTAAACCATAGTAAATGACAAACATGACGTCACGGGAAAATCTACGGCGTAAGCGCATTTACCTAACTGAAATTGTAAGAAACACGCTTTTGTCTTTGCACGCATAGATTTACCTGGGAAAGACCCCCAACATGCAAGTCTCGACAGTGGATGCGCTTAACCAATGGTTACCGGATGCAAGGCCTATTATTAATTGATGAAGCACCATCAACAGTTCGTGGTGAAATGTGAATAGCACGTTGTAATGCACCCGGTATTTTTCGCTTCACCGACACATTGCGTTGTATTTTCATAACGTTGCGAGGAAAAGAGTGGAAAAAGTCACATGCTCTCCACTGGTTGGTCAGGCGTCATTGCTTGTGTGCGATGTCCAGTTTCATTTACTCATTTTGTGGACTTACTTGCGCAATGTATGGTTAGCGAATCATTTTCTAAACATTTCTATGTTACGTTACACTGATTGAAGTTTTTCCCTAAATTTCCGCGGCATTCAAGTTTATGACATAACTCAATTAGAGGACAATAGATTTTGCATTTTCATTTACTTGAACGGTTCACAGAAAACTGTTGCGACAGAAATGCTTGCAGCATATCAGCAAAACGTTTTGCACGTGTCAGGTAGAGTTTAACTTACACCCATTCGATCGTACCTGCTCTTATCAGGCACTAAAGCCTACAAAACAATGAAACATACAGTAGATAAATACAAACCGTACACTGACACAACTCATACTGGCCGAAGTGCATTGTGGCACGGAATGAGATAGCTATATGCTTGCTTTTCGTTTTCTGCTCCACATACTGGAACAGTCGTTGTTTAGGCAATATCCCTCATTGAAATCCCATGTGTGAGATGAGCCCTGGATGCGCTCGTTCCTACGTCTGTTAAATTTTAAAAGTTTTGGTTTTGTGCTGACGTGTTGGAATGATTTCCTCCATGTGTTAATGCATTCCATCACTCTTACTCAGTTCTTCCGCAGCTAGTGAGGACTTCTAGATTAAGCTCTTTCATCACAGTTGTTACGTTGCCCATGTAATTGCAGCTCAACTTCAAAATGTGCTTGTTGAAAGCTTGTGATGCCGATTGCTACGTTGCGCAATTTGAATCACAGCCAATTCATCATCTTTGTTTCATTCAAACTCTCCTTTGCAAAGCAGCTATGCGAGGTCGTTCACGATCAGAAGGGTTGGTGAGCGGAAAAAGATTTGGAAATGATTTGGCAACACCTCGAATCAAACTTTAATAGCAACTCGAATTTCAACCTACTGTAGTAAGCAATCCCCAAGGTAGGTCTGATTTTAAATTAATGAGAGCTGTAGAACCAGGAGAAACACTCACCGCTTTAAAGAGTTTTTCGAAGAAAACTTACCCCTGTGACTGTATGAGTCAGGCGAAATGATTGATCTGAAACTATGACTTATTTGGAAAATTCAAGGAAAAATCGGAATAATGAACTTTTTTGAAGCAGGAAATTTGGTTGCTTCTAATACATAAATTGTCATCGCATATCTGGGTTAAGTTTGAGGTTGCCAAAGGTTAGTTTCAGATTTTTGAAATGATTTGGATTTTCGTGTTTATAAGACAAACTCAGACCAACAAGGAACATAAGTTTCAAGACAAAGAATTACTATCAGTAAAGTTGTGTTCACACTTTTTCATTTATATGCAGAAAAGTCGCATTTTGTGCAACTTTTCATGCAATTTTTATTATTTTTTGATGGCCAGCAGCACCAGTAACTAAATTTTGGCAAAAGGGAAATTTTTTTGCTTTCATGCTCTGTTTCCTGTCTGACTACCTGGATCCAAAAAAACATTTGCAATTAATCAACTTTTTCTATAGCATCCCAAGTATTTCAAGATTTCGATTTACCTAGTTTTGGATAAAGATTCAAGGAATACACTAAATAATGTCGTATGTTGACATCAATGACAGGCTAATGGTGCCGTAATATTTTTAATCCTAATTCAAAACCAAAACCAACGACGACTGCCGTTTTTCTCATCACTTTATTTCACCAACTCTTTGCTTTCAAGGTGAAATTACCATTACAATGTTTCAGGAAAGGAACCAATGTAAAGGCAAACGAATCTAGCTAGCTAGACCATTTGATACGTTGGCATTTAAACTCCAAGTTCGTTTTACAGTACTTCAAATCAGCTTTTAAATAAATTGAAGGTTTGAGATAAGATTACGAATGACATCTTGTTCAGAAGCAGGGTTTCAAATGTTTGCACCTTTATGTAACACAGTAATTAGGCACCGCTGAACACTCGACTAATTCTGACAGGGAATTTTCTAGACGCCTATTTAGAACGATGCTTTGTACCCGATATTTTAACAAATGCCAGTTGGACCGAACCTCTCGTTCGATCAGGTTTTCTGTTATTGTGATTGTTAGGCCCGAGTCATCTCGTTACACAAAGCAATCAACCAAAAATGTTTCCTCAACGGTGGTTTTCACGGGTTTACTGTAATTGAAATTCGACTACGCCTCGGTCTGCTGGGAAGGAGGGTGCTTAAGAGAAATAATGACAAGCTTTGCCTTCACTCACAGCCTGTTAAAACAACTGCGGAAGGTAAGACAGCAACTGAAGCCGTTGACAGACATTTCGAATGGCTTCTGTGAAGCTGCCCGAGGAAACATAAAACACATTTTACGCTTGTTTAGGAACAGGTGAATGATTTCAAAACATGTGTGATAAGCCGTCCGCTACTGCTTGTAATGCAATGCAGAAACTACTGTAAATTACAATATTTCGTGCATGCACGACGGAGTGCCCCTAAACCAAGTACATGTATTATTATTAAGTGACATAATTTTCAAGTAATAAGTATCAGAAGCAAGTGCGCATGCGCATGAATCTTCATGTCTAATCCTCAAGCATGAATAGAAATCATATCTTATTTCTAAACACAACGAAACAAAGTTGGCCGCATTTTTCGCAAATTTCATATTCTATTTCAAAAGTCTTCTGCCAATTACAAATCATCCAAGTGTTGGAGTCACGAACAATACTGCATATACAACCCATGATGTTGACTAAGTGTGAGAACGCAATCGATTTGAGCCCAAGGTTAGAAAAGTAACTCTGCAGCTAGTCTACTATGAGCACCACCAGAGTGAACCTGACAAAACTGCGCTTGCCGCAGTGCACACTGCCACCACTTAAAGAAAACGAACTTGAGACAGCAAAACCTTAATAACTGCTTCTGCCGCAGTCAAAGTATGACGCGTATGAAAAAAGAATAACGTTTATAGTACAATTACAAAATGACTGCACGCAGATACAGAGTCACATTATGCACAAGATACGGTATACGCACAAACCAATCAGTATATTACCGGTGTTGCAACCTCTTCATTGGCGTTGCGTTGAATGTGCGAACCACGAACGGGATGTGCGCGAAGAACAACACCCATATATACGTGGCACGAACAAGCAATAACAGAGTGATTGCGGCGTGGAATCTCTGCCGATGCTAGCTTGTGAACGATTGAACATGGTAGATGATGAAAGGGATGCCGATTTTGCGCATTTGACCTAAGGTAACCTCGCGCGATGAAAACGCTGAAAACACTGCTCGTTTCTGCGTTAATGTAGTAACTACCGATCCGTCTTGCATGAATCGGCTCGGATGAAACGCTGAGTTTGTCAGTCAGTCGGCAGCGACCTCGTAGCCTAACAGACATGTTTCAGGGCTTGTATGCCAATGCATTTCGGTTCGGCTCTCAGCTTTTGGAATTTCGTTTGGGTAGTAGTTGTTGCACAAGTATCCACACTTTTCTCTTCACATTTTCCGTTTTACTTTACGTTTTGGCTTTAGGTTTAGGGGTTAGGTTTAGTGGTTAGGTTTAGAGGTTAGATTTAGTTGTTAGGTTTAAGGTTTAAAACTTTAAGTTTATAACGGAATCAGTCGAGTACAGCAGAAACCAGCGTTTTCATCGCGCGAGGTTACCTTAGGTCAAATGCGCAAAATCGGCATCCATTTTATCATCTACCATTGAACATAACGACTAGCGTACGCAGAGTAATTGCGGCACATGATCTCCATTGCTGTTTGCTGCCACAGTGTGAAGCTTTCCACACTTGCCGCTGGGGCTTTCCTATCGCAACACCGCATGCTCGATTACATAGCAAATCACGAACAGTTTTCTTGCGTAGAAAAGCTGCACATGGGTGATTTAACCAAAAGGAAACCTGAAGAAAATGCTTGTTGAAAGGTCTCGCATGTGTTGCGTAACCCACAAACATTGTCTCATGAGCATAGTGGTGCCTAAGCAACGAGAGAAAATATGCCTAACCACTCAGTTAAACTTAATCCTGCACTGCTGGGAAAAAAAACGAAGTGGCCTGTTTTACACTCTTCAGTATTTCAAATCAAGTATTTCTGTAGTCAGCCTACTGTNAGTAATTAACCCTCAGCAAATACAATAAACCTCATCTCGCTAAAAAANCGGTACTCTGCTACATTATCCTGAATCAGGAAAATATTTAGTAAAACCTTTCATAGGAAATGAAGAAGCACGTTGCGCATTCAGTGTGCAAAGCAAAAAATTATGTTGCTCGTCAAAACCTTTCATTTTTTCATCATTCCTGCCTCGTTTGTTATCGTTACTACCAGAATATCTGCATAATTTAATTGCTGCTTTTGGTAGCGAAATTTTTCAGATGTTGTTCGCGCAAAATGTAGGCAATTGATAAAAAGTAATAATGAAATCAGAAAAGTTTAAGGATATAAATTAGAAGATAGTGCAGTACACAGAGAGTGGAACTGAAGTGCCGCCAATACCAAAGGTCAGATTTTTAGGACATTGGTTTTCAGAATCTAATTTTGAAACACGTCATTTAGTTTTTACATTTTCAAGACATTGCACCAGATGAACATCACCACATCATACCCTGAAATGAAAACTTTCCGTCGCAAATATTCAATTATATTTTAGCCCGAGACGCTCAACGTCAGGTGAATACAAAAGATAAGAGGCGTGTTGTAGCAAGCTATGAATTGTACCGTTACTCATTTCAATGTTTCATTTGCTGAACTTTTAGCCAGACACTTACGTTATATTTTGACTATGACAATAGAAGCGGCATCGAACAATGAATGTTCAGTGCATGTGATCATTTCTTAGTTTTCTGATACTTAAGTATGGCGTTGTTTTGGTATGTTTTCTTGGATTGATTACTACCAGTGAAATCATTTCAAGACCATTTTCAGTAATGTTTTTTGAAAGCACCAGCTTGGACAACTTGATTTATTCTAAATGTTGCTAAACTCACTAAATAACGCAGAGTCGTTACTACTGTCAACGGAGTTTTCAAGAAAAGTTGTTTCAGTTGTTTAATGCAGCATCTATTTTCACTCCTTTTTTAATGAAATCAAAGTTTCATCTGAAATATGATTGCGTACGCTGCGACTAATGGGTGCAATTAACAGGAAAGCAAGTTTTTTGCACCANCTAGCCGCTGGTGCGTACACCCTTAGCAATCACAGCATCGTAAACTGTTTTGCTGCTTTATCATTATACTTGTCAATTNTTCAAAACAGTGACGATATCGGATGAATATGAACCAGCATTGACGTAAATAAGACATTGCTGTCGACTAAACTTTTTGATGAAAAAGGTATACTTCAATTTGTTCCTCAGATCAACATACCTTTAGGCAAAGCCAGCTAAACTCCATTTTGGTAAATATAAAATTGAAACTAGCAGCTTCAACTTTGCATTTGTACCATCTTTATCGTAATCTCTCTCTCTCTCTCTCTCTCTCTCTTTATTTGTTTTCTATCTCAGAAAAGGTTAAAAGCAAAACATTCTAAAAGCATTGCATCACGTCATCAGCATGTTTTATCAAAAACAATCCGGACAAGTCTCAGATCTAGAAATATAGCCTGGCTTAATTAAATATACTCAATCATTGAGCCGTTGCATGTTTGCGGTTACAACAGACAAGATGCTGATACCTATTGAAGATGTATTTCATAACCAAACATTGTGTCTCTGCAACCGAAAGACACAGAAGTGGATTAATAGATTAAAAATTCACTTTGCTCATGTTTAAATAAAAAAAACAAAAAAAACAGAATACAGTTTCGATGTCAGTTAAGATGAAAAGTATTTTTGAGAAAAGGTGAACAACGGGTATTGGTGAAATATCCTAAAAAAGCAACAAGCAAATTAAGTCAGTAACAGAAACATGTCCAAAAATTTTTTAACCAACAGCAACTTTTATCTTGAATTTCAACCTTTCATGCAATGTATTGCTGGCATCTTCGCAAGACCATTTTTCACGCTGACACAGCTTTATATTTTTGCGCTTTTTCAACAGCCATCAAATACTGACTCAAAATTTCATATATAGCATCCAAAACGGGATTTGTAGACAGAGACAGAAAGACGTTTTTTTCAGGTATGGAGTGCTTCATTTGAAGCACTTGACATTATTGCCCAGAGAGGCGTTAGTGAAACAATTCCAAATCACATCTAGGCCACATGGCCAGGTGCAACATCTGCATTTTTTAGGAACACACTACAAATTAAATGGTTTTTCATCTAGCCTTCAGAGATCTGCAAAATTGGCAATGTCAAAAATCAGCCTTCTTTGAGAAGGCCGAGTCACATCTTCGGTAAGTGGATTTTATTATATGAAACTATGGTTTGTTTTTGATGTATATATTTTAAAAATATATGATTTTTTCAGTGCTCCTCCAAACATACAAACTAAAATTTAACTAAAGGTTCTTAGTAGTTAGTCACAAGTTCCGAAATATATTTTTCCGCGAAAATTCTGCTTCTTTAGCACATTGCCTGCTCGCCAATGAAAGTGACTAATCGGAGACTGAAACGGCAGCAGGGTACTTGTCGAAAAACTGGAAGAAAGACGTGACTGGAGCCAGCTGGCAAGCGACGTGAACTGAAAGATGGCACGAAGTCATTATGCAGTTCGCACGCGACAGTGGCTGCAGGGTTGCTGAGCTGGTTCTTTAGTTTTGACGCAGTATCTGATTGCCAACCACGTTTATTCGACGTTTCGTGCGTATCGCCCCAGTGGAGATCGTTGCAACATTATTTTCACTCTGAAGTACCTAAATATAGCTGGAAAATCGAATATAGTAATGCTGAAATAGCTATACCCAAGGCAGTGCTTCTCCAAAAGTGGTCAGTTTTGTAATTACATTAGCAGACAAGAAACCGGAAAAGTATTACATTAAGAAAATATTTGAGTTAAATCTGAACCTCACCAAACACAAATTAATTTTGTAAAGAAATCTATGTGCCTAGCAAACTCCGATGCGCTGTATGTGATTTTCTTGAATATACATGTACAACATCTCGTTCGCTTCAGCATTTTAAAAAGGAAAGTTGAAGTCATCTAAGATCTCAACCACAAACAGGAAAAAGGTAGTCGTTAAGCGAAAATATTCGAACAATTTTGCATTAGAGATTGCAAGAAAAATGTAGAGCGAAAAAGCTACAAAGATTAATAAAGATGCGTTTTTTCAAATATCAGCATTGGGAGTCTCGCATGTAAAGCGCATTGGGAGTCTCACTGTAAATGTTAAGAAACAGGTAGCCCTTGCTTGCGCACTTCAGGCTTGCCTTTCTACATAAAGCCAACTGAAACCGTGGAACACCCTCTCTACACTATTACACTGGACTTGACTGTAGTCTTCTGGTGTTACAATGTCCGATGGGAAACTCACGGAGGGACAATTTCAAAGATGAATTTATACATGGGAAGACGTCAGTTCAGGACGAACGTGTTGTCTAATGATGAAAACAGTTTTTTTTTTCAACGAGCCACGGGAATTTGTTTAAGATATGCATTTGCGCCTCGTGGTTTCTTGAAAATAAAAACTTTTTCAAAAGCCAACAAAGCAAACCTTGTGATTTCTCAAGAAAACATTGTTTCCTTTTCCAAAACGTTGCTTTCTTTTCTTTCCAGCTGAGTAGTTTGTTGCACAAAGCAAGAGTACAAGCTGTAGAGGTCACTGCGCACAGCACCTGTCCTCGTTTGCTGCTAAACGTGTCAAGATTTGCATTTGTGGGATTTCAGTGTGTGCTTGCTTTTGTTTGATGTCTGTGGTAAGAAATATTTTGTTGGTAATATATTTTTTTGGTGAAAACTATTCGAAAAGGTTAACTTTCACATGATGATTGCAGAGGATTTTCTTCCGGAGAATGCAACTAGCATTTGCAGATGAATTGCGCAAGCTTGATCCAACGATGCATAGACAGTTTTGTTAAAAAGGCATCGGGGGAATTACCTGGGTGTTTTTCAAACAAGCAACTTCCGTACGCGTTGATTGCTTCTGTACTTACACTGAAAATCCTCTGCTGCAACTGCTTGCACAATCCAAAGGTTATATGCACACAGCTGAATGTATTTACATTATGCATTACCAAATTAATTTTTATTACTTCAGGGTTGTAGATTTCGGACCTAAATTGTAATTTGAAGTGATTTGACATAGTAAAACATTTTGGACTGTTTCGCTTGCTTTTTTTTAATATTTGGATCTTGTTCTTGTAAACTAAAGCATAGAAAACGGGGAAAATGTTGCTGGAAACAACATTTTCTGGTAAAGTGCATTTTTTTGTATTTTCTAACAATGCTTTCAGTCTAACGACTAAACATGGTTTTATCATTGACCTGTCATCCAAGTAAACATTACTACTTATATGTTGATTTGATACATAGATGCTTCGGGCAATACTCCTCACTTTCTGTAACATGATATTCGCCTTCAAACTTTATTTTTCACAGTTACATCATAACAAAAACCGCAAAATATTACGGACACTTTCTGGAAGCAACGCATAACACCAATTTTGGGTATAAACAGTATTTTAATACAGTTTTGGGTGCCACGACTATTGGAAATGGTGTCAGTTCTTGCTTTTAGATCATACCTTGGACCTTTCCATTAATGCGAATTCTTTAATAGGTTTTATGTGTGGTGAACTTTAATTTGGAATAAATCAAGCACTGAGAAAGAGTTCAAAAAATTGAATCGAAATAATCATAGCACAAATGGGCTTACTTCGAGATGCGTTGAAGGAGCACATTTGAGATTCAAAGAAAACTTTCAAAACGCTTTGTTCCTATTTAGAGTTGTTCCCCACAGTGAGAGAGTACCATAGGTGATACGAAGAAGAGTTAAGATTTCTAAAGGAGAACATCTCCGTTAGTTTTTTTAGCCGTCAGGGCGGGTTGCATGTCTATAACATGTATATTTATAACTTGGGCGTAGGAGGGACAATTTTTTCATGCCTAGATGTATCTTTCCCAATATTGAAGCGATGCCAAACATTGTGAATGCTGCCAGAATTACGTTGAAACAAACGCGCCAGCAATAAATATTTTTAGGTGCACCACATGGAGCCAACGAACGTGATTGCATAACATGACTCCGCCAGTTTCCTTCTTAGGTTTCCTTCGCAAGTGCCCAGTTCACTTACATGAAAGAATATCGAGATGAGGTGCAAAGCTATTACCTCAAGTCCGATGGCATTGCAAATGATCCGTGTGCGCAAACGTCTTAATGGTAGAAGTAACAAACCCAGCAGTCCATACGCTGCGATGATTAGCAAGGTTAGCGTCCAGCCTCGAGTCCAACGATCTCTAGCCCTTTAACGCCCACCAGAGCCAATATGTTGGCTCTCGGTTGTTTAGTCATAACTCGCCAGCCACAATAAGTAGAGAGTAGTTCAAACCCTCTACAGATGCGGGAAGACTTCTTGGTTGTATTTAAAAAAAAATTTTT
>JGI24021J15306_10003047_pt1 | contig 18669 bp, 8 predicted proteins | sample Ectturendosymbi1_FD_15306 | JGI IMG/M metagenome (IMG submission 15306)
AATGTGCACACGTGGATGATATGCAGCAGTGTTGCCACTTCTGATGTTTTGAGAGAACTTTGTGATGCCTGATGTTTTGGTAACAAATCTGATGTTGACTGAGCTGTTGTTTTTGTTTCCCCAATTTTATATCCTTTCAGGATGAAGGTGGTTAGATTAATAATTTCTAAGTTTCTTTCATCAATCTCTCACCCAGTCCCGTCGCCACGGGGGGCTTTGGTGGGCTTAGCCCCCCCAAACAAAGCTCCAAGTCCCCCAAATGAAAATATGAAGCATTATAAATCAGTGGATTTTGTTAAATTTTAATGTCAAGCCCCCTGGAACAAACGTTAACCCCCCAGCACAAACGTAAAGACCCCCTATTGATGACTTTCTGGCGACCGTTCTGTCTCACCCAAATGTGAGTTTGGTAATCGTTCCAAACGGAAGAAACTCTCTTCATAGCGTTGGGAATAACATAACACGTTACGCATATAACTGATTTTTCCATTGGCGATACTTCGCTCGGTTTCGGATTCAACGTGGGTTATCGCACTTTGCTACGTATTAGTTATGGAAGCATTTAGCTTATATTAAAATCTAATGTAAAAATCTGATGTTGAAAAAGGCAACAATCTGATGTTAACAAGACTGACTCCAGCCGCAACTCTGTCTGATATGCAGTGTGAGGTGTGAGTGACGGCTAGCTGAGGTTGAACTAATTCGCTTTTCTGCTAATCAGGTGCACACCGCTCTTTAGTCAGCGAAAAGTGTTGAGTGAAAATGGGCAAGTTTGTGGTGAAATTCAAGACATTCATCTTTGTATGAAAAAGATCAGGGTGAGAAGCCTCGAAAAGTTTTATTGACCGGTGTCGGAACAGTAGGCCTACCTGTCCACCGGTAGAAGAGCAGCCACAGGCGTCTGGCGCAATGGTAGCGACGATGTTTTGGCGAACTCCCCAAGCATGTATAAGGTTAACGACACTGGGAACTTGTGGGACGTTCTCTGAGTGAACGCGATGGAAAAACTTTATTGTTAAATAACTGAACTCCTTCACCTTCATACGATTTATCTGTGGTACACACAGGCATCCAGAAGCGACGTTTCCAAAAGGCAATGGTTGGAGGAGTTTAAGTGGTTAGCTTGTAGTGAAATCCATAAAGGGTCATTTTGCAAATGTGTGTTGCGTTTGCATCTGATGTTGTCAGTTGCAGCGTTAAGACCCTTGACATGTTGGAAAAATCAGCTCACAAAAATTGGAAAAAGGCGAAAGAAGATAAAAGTCTCATCAAACACGTCAATATCACCAGTTTTGCGCAGAGAAGTTTGATGCGTTTCTTAAACTTTGCAAAAATGAAGGAAACGTGGATGTGAGAAATATGCTTTCCGACAGTAGAAAAAAAATCATAGATCAAAGCAAAATTCGGCTGAGACATGTAATCAAGGTGGTCGAGTTTTACGGTCGTCATGAAAGAATATCAAAGAAACAAGATAGCAGTTTAGTTGGAAGGACCCCAGGTTTCGTGGTGAGTACAGTCGACTGTTTATCCACAAAATATGTGCTTTCCTGGCTATTCTAATCACAAGCAATTTTTCCTTTTCATAGATTTTGCTTCCATAACTTCAACCCCCTTCTTAGAAAAATTCTGGCTGTGACCCTGCCAGCGCCTCTGAGGGCCCCGCGCCGNGGTTTTTGCGAAGATTGTTCATTTTTTCCAGATACTCCTTGANCTCGAGAATTCAGTAGAAACGGCTTATAAATCTCATTGTTAGCAAACAATTATCTCGTTTGAACGAACGATGAATATCTTTTACCGAACATTATCAAATGCTCTCAATTCTCATGCTATACAAGGCGTTATATCTCTGCTCCGCCATATCCCACTCTATATGGGTGGACCTTGGTTGTTACAGGTGCCTGGAGTAGACCTACAGCTATTGCAAACAAAGTGTGTAGTGATTCAACTTGCAAAGAGCAGGTCAAGACAAGTGTCTGTCGTATTAACTTTGACGTCAATTCTGACAATGTCACGTTGTTCAATTATCGAAAGATCTTTCTGTTTTGGAAAGTTTTGGTTGGTTGTGGCAGAGTTGTAAGTCTTGCTGGGGTTTTCGGATCGGGGCGCAGGTTCGGGATTAAATTTGTCAAAATTTTCGGGTGGATGTCGGGCCTGCATACAAATTTTTTTGCAACGACGGACACTTTTGTCGCCAGTTACCATTGAAGCAATCGAGTTGATTAAATCTTTATTAAAATTGACTAATTGTGGATCATTTAGTTATGTTCCCTTTGCTGTGCTACTGATGCCACGCAGTTGCGCACATCTTGACTCACTCGGTAAGTTTTGCTTTCGGGCCTAAGTCGGGCTTTGAACATAAATGTCAGGTTCTGGCTTGTGGTTTCAGGTTCAGATTGAGGCCATTTACAACTCTGCGTTGCGGGTCATCCGCATTTTGACAAAGCCTTGCAGTTTTGCTTCATGGCAGTGTATTACGTGTTTTAACATTTTGTCAAATTAAAATGAATTCTACGACATTGAAGCAAATGACAAAAGATGAGAGTCTGAACCCGTGGAAGCCAAAAACTCTCATGCAAACCAGCGCAAAATTTTGTGAAGTGTTCGCGCTTAAAATATCTTTTTTTCCTTTGTCCACAAAATTGTTCCGCGTTATTTGTCGATCGTGGAAGTACTTGTATCATTTGCCGCCCCACCAATTTTTATTGTTTTGCCTATTTGCCAGCGTAATTAGGTAGAAAACCACGACTTCAAAGTCCAGGTTCATGAGCGTTAAGGACATTTAAAGCTGACCTGCAGCTTAACTAGGTAAGGCAAAAATTGTGAATGTCATCCAACACACTCGTTCCAGTTTATCATTATATAGGGTGGCTATAGGCTTCCATATCATCAATCAACTATGCCCATTATATGTTGCGTTTGACAAGTGTTTCTACGTCTGTGACGTGGTTGTTGTAAAATCTTTGTAGATTGCATATCTCATTCATAAAGAATATTGTGCATTCCCAGTCCACGCATTAAAAATAACTATACAATTTGATTTTGGGGGAACTTTGGGCGGGTTCCTCTCTTGTGAAAACTACTTCTTCGCATGGATTGCGTCATAAAGCAGATAAGCTGATCGTGCGTCAAAGCTTTACCAAAAACGTGTCTGCGCTTGTGTTTACCAAAAGTGGAAAAGGTAATCAGTTTATGTTATCAGCTTTCTCCAAGTTAGTTACTCTTTGAACGAAAGTGCCGTAAGAGTGAAGTAATTGCTTTGCAAGTTCAATCCGCTTGCCAGTTCGGTTTGATTGACGTTAACTTTGCACTTAACACTTTCCGCTCGGATCACCATGGTACAATTTTCGGCTTAATTACGAGTGGTACTGGTATAGCGATACACTATCTAATGTCCACCACAGTAGCACGCTGTTTATTACCGTCATTTTGATATTCATATGATTATTCTGCTAAAACATCTTCATAAAAAGGTCGTACCACGATACGGCTGACTGAACACAATGGCGTCATAACACCATTACTCAGAGGGGACGAAGCGCTGAGGCTTCGCATTGGGCCCCGCGCCTGCTAGGGTCAGCCCTGGTGATATGGACCACGAGTCTGCAATAAATAAAATATCATATTATTATTATAGTAACACTCAGTGTTTTTTAAGCCGTTTTTGTGTGTCAAAATGACACCCTAAAATTTTGCAATGACACCCTAAATTCTGAAAGCTTAGATATGGTTTTGCTTTGTATTGAAGTAAAACGATTTGAGGAAAGCATATTTTCCTGCACGTGGCCATTTCAACAGACGGTTGCAATATTATAGGCCGACACATTTTTCTGTCTCAGAAGTGGGAAGCGAAAATTGTAAGCTTGGTGTCTGTACATTGTCATGCACACCGCCTCCCTTCCGCCTCTTACTATACTGCTGCAGATTTGTACAGTACGGTGCACGAAACTGCGCAAGCACTTTCATGCAATTGTGGAAGTGTTTTACTGTTTCACCGTTGCCATCGACTTGCCTGGCGATGCATCATGCATCAAACTACAATGAAGACAAAAGGTCGGCAGTTGCAGCGCGCATGCAAAACAAGGTGGTTATCGAGTGAGGCAACAGTGAGAGCTAGGAGTGAGATTTTTGGGCCGCACTGAAGCAGCTGTTAGAAAATATAAATGATGCAATGTGCGTTGTTTTACTGCGACTTATAAAAACAAAAAATTTCAACATAGTGCTTTCCTTTTGTCAACATTGGCTTTTCACCTGACAAAACTGAACAAAGTTATTCAGGCGGTATGTTTTGACTTCGCACAGGTAAAAGCTTCCGCAGAACAGTGCATCAGTAAGTTCTCTGATGCCGCTGCTAAATCCGACCTTAAAGCTAATTGCGAAAAGTTTGGTAGTGAATTAAGGGAACTTGGAAAGTTGGATGGTTTGGCTGACTCGTGTGTGTCAAATGGCATGGCGTTTTCGAAGGGTGCCGAAAGATTAGCAAAATTGATTGTCCCCATACAAAAAAATGAAGAATTCAACTACCGCGGCATCTCTTTGCTAAGCCTCCCAGGAAGAGTGTATGCCAAGATGCCGCGAAAATAGTTGAACCAAAGCTGGATGCCGTTTTCACTACAGAACAAATTTCCACTCACCAGCAAATTTTCGATAAATTTTGGGAGCATGCCAAAGACGTCTACACAGGTTTTGTCGACCTGGGAAAATATATGGCCGGGTTCCTCGTGAAAAGTTTTTGGGGTGTTGTGGGAGAAAAAAAAATCACACATTACACAAGATGTCTAGACCTCGAACTGTTGTGCAATAGCTTATGCGGTCCTCTCCCAAAAAACTTGAATAGCACTGATCTACAGAATATAAATTGCACAGACAGTCAGAGAAGCGTCAACGAGGGTGTCACTGCTGAGAACTCGAGGATGAATCGCTTGCTTTTTGCAGACGAATTGGTAGGCCTACTGCATGTGTGGACCTTCTCAACAGGGTCTTCAGCACGCATTTGATCGGTTTTCTGCTACGTGCGACCAAACAGGATCGAAAATCAGCTCTAAAACGATGGAGATAATTGCTTTTTAAGACGCCCGAGGCAGTGTATTCTGCAAGTGAGCGGAAATACACTGCAGTAGGTGGAGGCGTTCAAGTACATTGGAGTGGTATTTACGATTGATGAATGTCAGAACAAAGGGATTGATGCACTGCTGGTAAAGCAAACGCAGTTCTGCGTGAGCTTTGTTGCTGCGTGGTGACGAAACGGGAGTTTTCAAAGAACGCAAAGCTTTCAGTTTTTAAATCGGTCTTTGTTCCGGTCCTCACATGTGGTCATGAATCTTAGGTGACGACTAAAATAATACTGTCAAAAGAACAAACGGCCGAGTTGGGATATTTGCGAAGAGTTCTCGGTGTGACACTTCGCGACAATTAAAGACCACAGGTCTGAAATCCGTAAAGCCCGGGATGTAAAGCCACTTCTCCGAATCGAGAGATCCCAGCTATGTCAGTTCGGCCATGTGTCCACAACGTCCCCGGAAAGAATAACAAACTAAGTCCTTCAGGCTACAGTCTACATCTACAGGAAAGCGGCCCAAAGTTCGTCCAAGGCCCAGGTGGAGTGACTACATCTCTGACCTTGCTTGGTACCGTCTTGGTGTGGAGGCAGCAGAACTATTTGAGATTCCTATTGATCGTGAGATATTTCGAGTCCTCCTAGGGGTGCTGCCTCCACGACTCTCGAAAAAGGAAAAGCGAGCACGACAATGAGCATGTACGCCTATATTGAACCTTTCTATTTATGAAATTCTCTTTAGTTTGTTTGCTAAAAGTGAATGTCATATTCAAACAATTAAGCACATTTGGACGTAAACTTGCGTTTTTGTGAAAATGAGTTTAAAGTATCAGACACAGAAGGGAAAATGGTATTGACACCCTAAAGCTCCACCACGACACCCTTTCAGAAACCTTAAAAAAACACTGGTAACACTTCCAGTAGTGCAGCTGGAATGAGGCGGAAGAACCCATGGCCCCTTCCGAAACAAACTTGCTCAGATTTTTCTCTGGTGCTTTGTGTCAATTTCAACTGTTCGATGCCGACTGGTAGAAGATATTTCACGTCATATCCTGTTGTAATAGACCAGAAATTAAGGTGTGACATCAACATGTTTTTTGTGCAAAATAGCTAAAGAATGAACTCTGACGACGTCAGTGAACTTCCCCCTCCCGAACAAAATTCCTGGCTGCGCCACTGAACACTTCTCATCAACTTGTTGACATAATAGAGAAAGACTTTCATGAAAATAGTTTCGTGTAAACCCAGACTAGCCATGTGAATTGGTGGTAGCGTGGCCGAGTGGTCTAAGTAGGGGCGTAACGAGAGGGGACAAGAGCGCACAATGCACCGGGTGGCGATTCACTGTGGGGCGCTGAAAAGCCCAAGAATGTCGTAAGTACTTTCTTCATTACAGTAAACTTGCTCCCGAAAGACCTTACTGCAGGTTCGAACGTGGGGACGCTAAAATCGTTTCTTGCTCTGGGCGCCATCTAACCTCAGTACGCCCCTGGGTCTAAGGCGCTGGTTTTAGGCACCAGTCATTTCGATGGAGTGGGTTCGAATCCCACCGGTGCCATGTTTCGTCTGTGACAGAAGCTTGCCGCCCCTTCCTTCTATTAGATGCCGTGCATTTTGCAAGTTCATTTGCAAAAACTCCTCGAAGAGTTATTCCTCTGAAGTTATGCGGGACTTTTGTGCTTCATTGGACATCAGCTGGTAATCTTTTAAATTTTTCTTCCTTGATTCTTTGTTTAGACTCGCCAAAAACTTGATCTTAGTATTTGGTTGCAAAATAAGATTCAGTATTCCTTTCATCGTACAAAACGCGTCAGTCACGATCAATGTATGCTGTTTCGACAAGCCGCTCGAGCAATCGATGGAAATGTGTAAACCCCACTTTCTGTCCAACAAATCGAATGATTTCCCAAGCGGTGTACTTGATTTTACGCATCAGACGCGCGCATCAGACGATGAAACAAATTCCTTTGCAAAGAAAATCAAACCCACTGTTGTGAATTTCCAGTGGTAGCGTGGCCGAGCCGTTTAAGACGCTGGTTTAAGGTACCAGTTATTTCAATGGCGTGAATTCGAATCCACCGCTGGCAGATTTGTTTCTGAATCGCACAAAGGCTTTGTTCAACTGCAAGACGCTTTACACTGCACTGTTATCAGATTCGCGTTGGATTGGGAATCCCACGAATCACTCAAGCACGACCGTTAGTGTATCACCGAGCTGCTTGAGCGCGCATTTTTTCAACCATGTCCAATTCAGTGAATTCAACCAGCAAAGGTAGGATGGATATCCAACAATAAGGTTTTGGTGCGAAAAAGAGGTTGGGTGGATTGTATTAAGTCTTGTGCAACCTTTTCTGTACTTGTTAGATGCGAAAACCACTGCCGTGAAACAGATTAGCCTATTAAAGCTACTTTATAGCAAAAATGACGGATTAATTTATTTAAGTTTTGCTTGAAGGCTAACTACACCTAGTTAGGGAAATAATGAGCAAAATTGAATCGGTTAAGCAAACTGAAGGATTATTCGGTACGTTACAAGGCATCAGATATTGGGCTGAAGGAGTATTACCCCAATACTGATTAATAGGTTTTGATTACACCTTGGTAAAGCAGAGTGATTCAACCTCTGTGCAAAATAAGTAATAACAGGAAGTGGATGACTTCAGTATAGCCTACACTTTGAACTTTGTATTCCAATTATGTGACTATGATTTCCTCAGTTCATAATGGAACACATGGAGTAGCACAAAATATGTCAAAAGTTTGTGAAATAGGTTGCAATTGCAATTTGATGAATTGCAGTGCCTACTGTTCATACATTGCTACTTACAAAGTGCTGTGAATTCTCACATTTGACACCCTGTTGTATTGTATTGAAGAGAATATACTGGTTAATGATCTTGACTGAAATCAACAAAGTGGCTTTGCAATGTAAAAACAAACTCCCATTTCCTGCTCTAAGGAAGCTGTTCAAAATTCTATTAAAGTCACTTGAAGAGTGCAATTCGACGCGACGCGGTTTTCATGACCTCATCGCCCAGTGGTTCTCTACTATTTTCTCTGCTGGCTGTTGTTTTTTGGACTACACAAAATAAAATCACCTCTCAGCAATTCCAACTACACCTAAAATAAGCACGTTTTTGTAGTGGAATCAGCATTCACTTTTATATTTTCGCCTCTTCCCCAGCTTCGCAACACCACAGGCCAAGCGCACGAAGTAAATGTTAGAGTTCCTTGCACCCCAACACCGAGTACGCAAGTGCGTTCACGATAGTAAGCCAAGGGCGACGAATCGCTCACGTGTCAATCCGATGCGAATCCGATAGTGCAGTGTAAAGAGGGTACGTGTCAAAGCGCTAGCCACTTCAGCTCGAACGCCTCATCAAGAGGCGTCAAGAGTCTGTTAGCGACTGCCAGCCTATATTTAGGGGAGGATGACAGGTCCTTCAGGTGGTCCTCCCTGTTACGGCATTGCTTAAAATGTCAACCAAACTTGCCACTACGAGAGCAACTACTGCTACCCGTGCTAGGGAAACGCAAGGCGCGGCAGCAGAGATGCTGCCGAGGATGACCCGTGACCAAGCATACTCCACCTGAACACCCGAGGGACTCACTGCAAAAAAGATCAGCGTTACTGAGCAGCTAGCCCAGTGATGGCGAACCTGTGGCACGCGTGCCAGAAGTGGCACTCAGCCCTCTCTGTGTGCACGCCCGCACACCGTCGTTCCAGTACAGAGTTCGTTACCAGAGGGGGACGTGGGGCGAGGTTGCTCCCATGGTCGGAACAGCCACCTGAAAAGGCACTGCTAACACGCGGAGGACTAGTTACTCCCAGTGTTCAGCACCCACTTACCCAGCATGTAACTTCAGAGATTATCCGCTTTGGTTACATTACTGCTTGTTAATTATTTTGGTTTTGGACCCAATATTATTATCGACTATTTTGGTTTTGGACCCAAGATTATTATGGACCTGCTTTGTTTCTGAAAACGAAGAGTAGAGCCGGAACACTGGCAAGCAACATACCAAACGTTTCGCTTTATCCTTAAAGCATTTTCAGTGGTAAAGCCTGCTACCTGCATCAATCTGAACCAGTGGTTCTGGGGGATGCGCTGGACCTCCCCACGGGGGACGTCAACAAATTTCCAATGGAGGCGCGAGCCATTACGCGCCCTTCAACATGAAAAGATCAATAAATTCACCAATAATTACACTTGTTTTTACAACTTATCTTTAAAGCCATGGGGCTTGAAACAAAATAAAATTACATCAGGGAGGCGGGGTAAGTTTTAAGAACGACCGAGCTAAACTGTGGACGAGGCATTGCAATGCATTTTCTGGGTACTTTCACTGTTCTTAAATTTGCTTTTGTAATCTAGTGTGTTTTTTTGTGAGTCTAGTGTTTTTATCATGAAATCTAGTACTTTCCCGTAACAACAGAGTGGCATCACTGATTCATGTAGGACCTGACAGGCAGTTGTTCGTGCGAACTAAGTACTACTAGTTTGACTTTAGCGTGAATAGTATAGTTAGAAAGAATTTCAGTTGATTCGCCTTCACAGCATTAACTCGATTTATGATGCTGATGTTGTTTGTGGCTTTGCAAGTGTTGGGATTGGGAATGTAGGCAGAGTGATAAAAAATCGCAGCATGACAAGAGAAAGAGGATGTTGAAAAGTGTGGCAATCAATGATAATAATAGTGTTTGTTTTGCAGTTCATAAAAGCAGCAATTCCAACTGTAACTTAGTATCACAGATTGGCAATTTTATGGGAAGCATGTCGTATTGGAAAAACCGAAAAATTCTTGAAGGGCGGATGTTTAACGGCGAGTGGTTTGTGAAGTATTTTGTTGTTCAACAAAATGAAATGCTCTTTGCTTGATTTGCCGAATATTTTAAATTTTTTTAAATTTCCTTGTTTGTGACCAGACATGAAGTCCGTTTTATCAACACACACACTCTTCAGAACGCAGGTCGATAAATACAGACAAAACAGAACGTTTTACAAGGCATTGGAGCTGGCGGAATCACAGGGTTACAGACATATTGTTAGCACTAATGTTAGCTAACACGTAATACTTGTTACTTCACTACTGCGGAGTAGGGCGCCAATTCCTAACTGGTCGAGTCCAGGTAAAATGCGAATGCATTTTGACATGACTTGCCATCAATCAAACACACACTGCAAAGTTCGAGCACTCAGTCACAGAGTAAAATGCCATTGTAGTGTTCAAAGAATAGGGACGAATACAAACAATCTGACTGCATCTAAACACGTATAACCATATGTTATTAGACTTTCTGATTCTTTCGAGAAACAGGTACGTGTTTTTTCGTAACAGAGCCTCAAAGGTAAGAATGTTACATTGAACCTGGTGGCTACTAACACTTGCTCTCCAAGGCAGGTTGTATAGAGCTCTACATCCAAAATTATATGCCACCCGCAATCTCTGCATGCATGACTTCTTGAAATTACACCATAATTGTGATATATACATGGGCGTACAAAAGGGACGAAAAAGTACATTTTTAACTGCATTTGAACATCGGCAAAGAGAGGCTCGCAGCATGTTCGCTGCACAATATTGATATCGCAGTTGTCTGTGAATGTCTTTCTCATCTGAGAGCTCAGTATCCAATACAATCCCCAGATATTTGTAGCCTATTGGTTAGCAGATTTTATATTTTGACCACCCAATGTTAATAATGGAGTGACTGTGCTTTTTGCACTCTTAGCCTAAACGTCATACAAACAGTTTTGTTGCAGTTGAAAATAATCCCATGCGATTTTGCTGTAACATTGCTTGTCTGAAAGAGTGTAATATGGCGGCACAACTCCAGGCATTCAGAACAATACGAGGGAATTTTAGGTCAGCTGCGGGTGAGTAAAGCCAAGCGCCGGATTTAGGAGGGCCCAAGGGGCCCGGGCCCATGACCCCCCACCAAAGAGGGCCCCCCACTATGTTCATGTGTTCAGCCATATGTGCGACATGTGCGTGCCGCTTAGTCATTTTAGCAGAAAATTCGTTTGTAGATTTTATTAATTATAGCGGTCGGCCAAACAGCAGTATTTCACTTGAAGAATGTTTGATATTGTGACGAAGCAACTATTACATTTATCGGTTTCCTGAAAGTACGTCAGGTATCTGAATCTAGTGAACGCAAGGACAAGCCACATATAACACGTTAGCTTATGTCTCTACTCGTTTCTGGTAGATTTTGCGTCTGCTTTACTCAGATTTGCACAGGTCGCATATGAGTAGCATTGCGAGGTATGGCTATCATACGCCCTCTTTTTTAACTACATGTCCACTATTTTCATGAGAAATGAACTTTATCCCGCGCCCGCCCCACAACAAATTCAACCTGCACGCATATCTCTGTGGGTTCCCGCACCCGCCCCTCAAATGCAGGTACCCGCAACCCGCGCGGGTTTACCCGCCCCGTGCAGGACACTATTAGGTGTTGGATCATCCTAATTTTGGGGAGTGCGAAGGATTTCTGCCCGAATTTCCCCAAACTTGCCCGAACATTTTTGTGCTTTCTCCAACAAAGATCATGAACTCCAACAAAGATCAACAAAGATCATATTTTCTCCAACAAAGAACATGAAAAAAAAGAAAAGGTCTTCATGTGATTCTGCAAACGTTGGGCGCCATTTTTTCAAATAAAATAACGTTGGGCGCCATTTTTGCCCGTATTTCAGGGAGTTTGCCCAGATTTTCAAGGATATTGCGAATATTTTCACAAATTTTCCCAGATTTTCCCCGGATTTTCAGGGATTTTGCCCGGATTTTCGACAAATCAAAACTTTTGGGCGTGTGCTTGCACCTCTAGCCCCCCGCCTCCTACACCACTGACGTGATGTGAATTATATTTGAAAAAATACTTAATGGCAGAGGGCAACTCGAGCTCTGACAGCGCGAGACAACGTATTCGAGACAATGCCTACTACGAAAAAATATGAAAGCAGAGCGCAACAGGCTGATTCCTCGAAAGCATACAGAAAATCTAGTGTTTTTAACTGCCTGATACAAATGATATTTTGTGATGCAGGTCACCTACAAAATGAACACAAAAGGCCAGAAAAGAGCCCACGTTTACAACTTTAATCAACATTGCCTGCCTACTCACATGCAGAAGTCACAATAATCACCAGGCACTTGCGACAGTCAGCTGTTGATTTTTTAGGATAGGGGTTCCCAACCTTGCGTACATTTGCATATCTAAAGGGGTACACTTAAGTTTAGCTATTGAAAGGGAAACATATATTTAATATAATAGGGCCTACTTATTTCCGAATAGTTATACATATATCAGTGAATATTATTTTCAAATATCATTACCTTTATAGTTCTAAAAATCTGAAAGTTCTTTTAAAAAATCACTGGAGTTTTGTTAATTTGCTAAGCTTTTTCTCATAAAAAAATTTTGGGGTGCATGCTCATCTGTCAAAATGCTGAAGGGGTACATGGTCTGTGCAAGGTTGGGAACCCCTGTTTTAGGGTATTGGAAAAACGAACGTCATTTACCTTATCTGAAGGCTGCTGCTAGAGAACTCCTGGGTATGACAGTGACATCGGCTCCGTCATAACGAGACTTTAGCCATGCAGGCGAATTGTACAGCGCGAAGCGCGCCAATCTTGGCTTACGATTCTTTGCTATTCTCATGCTCATGAGAATGAATCCACATTTGAGCATGAATTAAACTTGGATTAAACTTGCTTTGTGTAAATGTAATTCTCATTCAAATGTTAGTTCAATTTCTGGGTTGCGAAATTCCGCTAATTTTAATTCTAATCTAATTTGTGACAGCCGAGTTAGCTATAATTTTACTTCTAATCTAATTTAGAAAAGCTAAAAAAATTCCGGTTGTCCAAGTCTGCCTGGTACAGGTTTTCCACTAACGAAGCATACAGGCTTGTGGTTTATTTCAACGAAGATATAAGAGTTTGTCCATTTTTTTCTGGAACGCTACACCTTTGTCGCCAATCTTTCTTTTCTTTTCAGACGCCATTTTGCAAGGTAAAGTTTAACCAATACCAAGAAATTCAGCAGGTGCCCATTCTAACATAGCGATCTGCAACGTCACAAGGTAACGATTACGTAGAACTAACATGCTTTTGCCTCCGCAGGAGCCACTTGTACTTTCTGCGATGGAACGAAACTATACGTCTATTGTTATCTTTCTGAGGAGAATTAGGAGAAAAAAACTACGAGGAGTGAGAGAGACTTCTCTTGACTGATTGCCCACGTACTATCTACTAACTGTACCTTAGCTTAGAATTTCGTTTTGACGCTTTGGCGTGATGTTGAGTTCCAATTTGGATAAACAAAATTCTGCAGGCGGGAGGTTTCCCAACCTTGGTTGATAGCTGCACTATGCACAACGTCAGAGCATGAAAACGCGACAAACGCCAAAGAGCCACAACCAGCTAAAAACAAGCCCACGGTACACTGTTGGAAGAAGAACGAATTGTTAAGTGAAGTAGTTTCAAGTTTACAACCAATGCGAAATGCTAACATAGAGTTGCTTGGTAGAATACAGCGGAACATAGTTTAGCAGGTAGCGTCAGTGTTGCCAGTTTGGCTTTTTTGAGGTTTTGGCCTTTTTTTCAACTCCTTTGGTTTTTCTCATATTTGGAAAAAATGTCTTTTTTCATTTTCGGAAAAAAGCCAAATTTCAATTGGCTGAAATTTGGCAAATAAAATTTGGCTTTTTGGCCTTTTTTGACCAATTCAATTTTTATGTCGGTATGGCAGATTTAGATTTGGCAGATTTCTCGACTCTAGCAGATATCTGGATACAGAATTATAAATTTTTGTTGCAAACTTTGCATTAGACTTTTATAAATTTTACTTTTGGTGTGTCGTGCTTTTATTATTGCTGTTTCAGGTTACTCCTTAGGAAGATCAAAATTTTTGAGACGTTTACTAATTTAGTGAGCTTTATTCTGTATATGTATGTTGTCTTTTAAAAGTGCTGTGCAACCGGTAATGGGTGTTGAAAAGTGTTGTTGTCTATTTATCTTGTATTTGGCTTTTTTGGTACTGTCTGGCATTTTTCATCGGTTGATGTGGCCTTCTTTACTAATGACATGACAACCTAGTAACCCTGGTTAGCTTATTGCTTTGTTACAGGTTTTAGCAGTAACACAAAAAATGGACAAAAGTTACAGAAACACAAGAAACTCGAGACAACATTTCAAAGTTTTTCAAAGTTCGAGCACCAAGGCGTAGCAGGTGGATTGCAAAGGATGTTTTTTTCGGGTTAGTTTCCCCTTGGAGATGAAGAAAAATGAAGGGAATTTGAAACAACACGGGAGTTGCAAAAAACGTTTATATGTTGTAGCTTACACCTCTTTGACCAACAGATTATTTTGAGTCGCTGTAAGCTATTAGTTTACCTGAACTTTGTTCTAACATGGAACAAGAACCATTGTTTTTATTAGTGAGAATCACGACAATGATTATCAGAGTAAACTTGTCTGTTATACATGGTGGACTATATTATTCAGCTTCGAATGTTTGTTCCAAAAAGTTAGTAGGAAACTTTCTAAAGTCGAAAATTGCCAACATTTTAAGACTGTTCGCAGTTGCTGGAAGCAATCAAATCAGACAACGTCAATCGGTTCCCCGCTGCGTTCTTCTAACAACTATTAGATTCTTTACGCTTCTGGCTCTGCACTTCTGGATGAGTAGCTTCAATTCTTTCTTGCCTTTGCACGGATACTATTCGAGTCGACCCTGCACAGTATATACTCGTAAGAATTAGAGAGCTGAAATCACTGTTACGAGCACTGGTGTAGGAGGCGGGGGTGCAGGGGGTGAAACCGCACCCCAAACGTTTGATATGGTGAAAATCCGGGCAAAAATCCCTTAAAAGCTGGGCAAAATGTGTGAAAACCTTCGCAAAATTGCTGCATGTGCTTTGATTTTACAAAAATGGCACCCAGAGAGTGCAGATGTTTTTTTGGGGATCATGTCTGTTTTTAGATCTTTTCGGGCAAGTTGGGGGAAATTAGGGCAAAAATGGGAGTTTTTTTCCGGCAAGTTAGGGAAATTTGGGCAAAAATCCTTCGCACCCTCAAAAATACGCCTGCTCCTACGCCTATGGTTGCGAGTATGCAACAGTGCTCGTGGAGGATGGAGTGTTTTGGAGCACTGTTGTTCTGCACTTGACGTGGTGCGTAATTACGGCACTGAAATAATCTGCAGTACGAGGAAATTCGCTGTACCTTTTCCCTGTTTAGAAACTATTCGTTAGTCGTAAACTATTCGTTTGTGCTAATTACTTATCGATTTCGCTCAATGTTGTTGAGTTTTGTATGGTCACAGTCTTGCTATTATGTAACGAAAGGTTTTGAGATGGTTTTACTTCCGCTACTTCGCCTTGTTTACAGTCCGTGACCAGTGGCAACCATCCATAGACCCACCGCGTCAGGTCCGAAACTAGGGGAGGGGGGACTCGGCAATTCCCCCTCAAAATTTTCAAAAAACATTATGGAAACGCCAAAAACTGTTCAGGTTTTTAGGTAAAACAACAAGTTGCAATTACTTTTACTACTTCCCCCCGAAAATATTAGCTGGTTGCCCTTGTAGGCCCCTTTCTTGCACACCATTTACAGCCACTAAGACGGTCACTGGCTGCGGGCAACATCGAGTGGTGCATCTAAACTAAAACCTTGGGCGCCACTATGCTCCAAACAGTGCAAAACGTAATGCGAGTAAAGTAGAACATAAAAATGACTGCCTTGCTGTAACTATAACTCGATATAACTTGAGTTTAGTAGAATTTTAATGCGTTTGAAAGCAGAAGTCATGCTTGCGAACAAAAGGAACATCTATTGCGAATAATTTGCAAACAGGAAAAGGTGCAGTGAATTTGGTCGAACTGCAGCAGATGATATCAGTGCTGTAATTACGCACCACGTCAAGTGCAAAAAAAACTTCCCAGTGCTCCAAAGCACTCCATACTTCGCGAACACTGTTGCATACTCACAACAGTTATTTCAGTGCTCTAACTCTTGATGAGTCCAGAGCTGCATCATGTTAGTATCGATCAATGACACGCTCAAAAAGCAAGTGGTGTTATCACCGGCATACATTTCATTTCGCACCCCGGAAGGGTTTCGAGATCCGTGACTGATTCACAAGTGATATCCTGCCTAATCAAGATTTTATGCAAACGTGTTTCGATCTTTTCAAAACATGTAATCTGTAGATCGTTTTAGTGAATGCGGCGAGCGTGTTCGTGGTTTAATGATTCGCATTTTACACAATTCCAAGCAACTTATAAAAAATTCGATTTTATATTCGTCTACCAAACATTTACTTCAAACTTCTGAATTTGTACGTGTCTAACAAAACCTGTGAATATTCTTTAAACCTTGCGCGTTTCAAATGTAAGCATTTTCATTTAAAATCTGCAGTTGTGTATTCCATCAAGTGTTACTTTTGTTTGCAATTTATAGGTGGCTGTCAGCTGAATCACAATGTCACTTTGAAACCACAGACAAGTAAAACCTTGTTAAAGTCCAAAGAGAAACCAAAGAGCAAAACTATAGATTTGAATGAAGTCATGTTCAATGTTTCGTCAACATCATTTGCAAAAATCGGAGAAACAAACTCAAAAACCTTAAGCCACGAAAACTGCTCCTTTCTCGAGTATGCCGCGATGCCTGAGATGTTTGTGATTTGAAGCTATGATTTCATTCACCAGTGATTTAGGCGTTGTTTATTTTAATTCCTAGATCTCGTTTTCAAAACATCTGCAAATTGTCAAGCCACCAGTTATTTGCTGGGTATCATCGCCAAAATGTTGTTTTTATCATACCGTGTCAGCTGTACCCAATGTGATCTGAAGGTCTCAGCGGCTAATTGATGGCCGACATGCAGCAAAAGTGCCAACAAACAATAGAAAGAAAGGGAAAAGATTTTCTAATTATCGTGTATTTTACATTGTCCTATTGCTTTCTGCTATGCATTTTACGCTGCTCTTTGGTGATTTTGACTATTTGACGATGTGCATCTTCAAGAATTTTGCGCTGCTTCACTTTTACTTGAGGGTTCACAGTGTGTGCACCTGCCACCAGTGCCCGATTAAGGTAGTGCGGGGCCCTAACTTAAATATATACTTGAAAAAGAGAAAAACTGTTAAATCATAAATTTGGGGGCATGCATATGACTACCACAATTAAGCATGCATACTGAATCTCGTTAGCGCGAAAAACCTGGTCCTAAATAGCAACTGGTGGACATTATGGGCTACATATCTTTTTCAGCAAAAACATGTGTTAGTATCTTTTTACCAAGAAGGAATACATTACTGTACAGCTCACAAGTATAGTGCAGAGACAATAATGAATGCTTCCAGACTCATCAACAAACGTGATCATTGCTATATCTACTGTAGACAGCGCAGTCTAAGTACATCCTACTGCTTAAGATACATGCTTAAAGATTGCATTTTCTGGATTTTGCCATAGCGCATTTGTTTATGATAGCGCTTGTGTCTATTTCACATAGAAGTTCATGCTCTATACCAGTGGTTCTTAGCCTTCTCTACCACGCCTCTCTTAAGTACAGTAATTACCTTTTGTTTCAATCCCCCTGACTTAAATTAGTTTCAAGAGCAAATGTATTTATTGGTTAATTGATCGATCAAACTTTCCACGTTAGAGCACGTAAGAGCTCGCACCCCCCCTGGAACTTTATTGACGTCCCCTGGGGAGGAAACCCACCCGGTTAAGAGCCACTGCTCTATACTCCTTAGAATCAGGCTGTTCAGCTTGTTTTGTATAATGGTGCTCCTTTATTCATTCAGATGTTATATGTTGACGCTTCCTTAGCTTTGAGCATGTTGTATTTGTGTGCTTACTTGTGAATGAAATTTGTGTAAGGCTAAGAACAACTGGTTACAATTACGTGCTCAAGTCAGTGTAGCGTAAATAGATAGGGTGTAGTGTAAATAGGGGTGATAAGGGTCGTTGAGGGCTTATAAAACATTGCATAAAATTACTTAAGCATGCTGACATAAGTTAATGACGTCATATTTCAATGCTTGTGATGTCACAGTTGCCAATTCAAACCACAAACATTTTCCACACTTTTTTGACGTGCGCTTGTGCCCTCCCATTTTTAAAAATGTTACGCCACCCATGACTTTGGGCTAATCCACAACTGTCGTGATGCAATGCCATCTCAAGCTGTCACTCATTGTTTATAATATACTTAAGAACTGCCAACACTTTTGTGGCAAATTCAAACCAAATCTTCTGGCTGCTTAATTCTGCGATCATTTACTACTACGAATTCCTGCAGTATTGTTATGATATCAACCTGATCTATTAAGTGTTTGTGAATGTGCAAAAACATCCTGTGGTTCAAGTGCTCTTGGTTAAGTTTATTTGTCAAGTAGTTCTTCAGCTGTCGAAGGCATGAAAACGACCACTCTGCTGTAGCATTTGACATTTATGGCACTGTCAAGTACAGCCGTAACAGCCGTGCAGTACTTCTAACAGGTGACCCAAAAAGATGTGTACCCATGAAAATTTCAATTGTGACTTTGATTAAAAAGCTATTTATTTCAAATTACAACCACACATTATTCAGTTTA
>JGI24021J15306_10003048_pt1 | contig 18668 bp, 16 predicted proteins | sample Ectturendosymbi1_FD_15306 | JGI IMG/M metagenome (IMG submission 15306)
TGTTGAAGTTACGCAAGTGTCATACTTTGTTTTATGTGTGAGCTCGCCATGTCTTGTGGGCCTTGCGGCTGAAATCAATAAACTAAACTAAACTAAATGACCGAAATGTTTCAGTGACCAAAATGCCTCAGAAAAACATGACCGAAATGTCTCAGCAAAAAAAGCCTGCACCCGACCTGCATAAAGGTAACAATGCGTTTCTTGCAGCTTTCGCAATTCTATAAAGCAGTATGAGGAAACCTGGAGCACCGGGTGCAAGAAAGTTGCAGCGATAATGACTTTAAGTTACCTAAAATCTGAAGCTATATCTAAGAACGCGGAAAGGACAAGAACCCAAACCTTGAAATTTCATCGCTGATTCCTTTTTTAGTAGTATGTCTATTCTTCCCAAAATGCACAAAGCATCATCCAAATTCTTCTTTGCTAAAATCAAAAACAAAATCATAACATTCTTAGTAGAATTTTATTTTAAATGCATCACTTCCAGAGTTGTATTTAGATGCCCTTGAGAGGAGCTGACCACAACGTGCTTTGGGTGTTTATTACGTACAATTACTAAAAATGCAGATCAACAACACTTCCATAACTACCGACAAAATTCAACTACTTGTTTAACCTTCAGCATTGTGAAAGGTGAAGGTGAAAAAATTTATGCAAATAATTTTAGGCTCGCGCCTTTCGTGTTGTTTCTGGTAAAGCCTTGAAATATGTACCTAACGCAAGTTTCTGCTAAACCTCCCTCGGTGACGGAGAGTGCTGTAATTGACCTCTTAGCGGTCGGAACATCCCTGACGAGTGTCAGGTACAAAATCACGAATAGATGAAAATGATCAAAAAACGATTTTGTTCCACTCGTCTTATTTATTTTCACGTCATTAAATTAGTTGACGATATGTGACGAGGAACAGAAACACAAAAGAATGGGCGATGAGTGCATCAGCCGTTCGCAGCGGATTTAAGTCAGAAGCGGTTTCACATTCATAGTAAACTTAACGTATTGTATTTTAACAAGGCTTTTCTCATCGAACTTGTCAAAACAATGGCACAAGAAGCTAACCTGTTGAATGGACTGAAAAGGCTCCAGGTCCTCCGCAAACTTGCCATGGATTGTTTTGACATTCGTGTGTGCATAGGTTTGCGTCAGGAGGACCACTGCCACCGAATGTTTTGCCGCACCTGCAACTGTTTGCCTATTCAAAAATCAAAGCACAAGACCTTTAACGCTGTCACCGGCGCAGACACTTCAAGGAACGCTCTAATCAAGACAGTTACTGGTAGCTAAACTTTCGAGTTATCGGTTCTTTTAGCACAAGACGTAAATCTGGAAATGTTGTCAATATGAGGCATTAAGGTGTGATAAATGAAAGGGATATTACAGGACTTTGAAAAATTGTCGTGCAAGCAAACACGTTAGTAAGCTTGATAAAACTGAACTCCAGTGAATCAGCGATATGCTTTCATTCGATATATTCCATTTCATCTGACAAAGGATTTTTCGCTTGGAACTTAAGTTGTTTGAAACAAAAACAGCAACATGAACGTTTAAACGTTTTGCAAGATAGAAACAAGTTCAAGCACTTTCCATCTTTTGCGTTTCTCTAGTAGTTTGCAATGATCCGAATCGCTTTTATTGCGAAACAAAACGTATTTAAATCTGCTTCTTATCTGCGTCAATACAGCCGTATGCTCCAACCTGCACTGCCGCGTAACTATAGTTGTTTTCCGCGCATGCAGCAATACATGCGTCGATGGTGATGCTATCTTCGCTGGCAAGGTAGTTGAAATCTTCCTGTCGCGGGTCTTCAAAGCAACCCATGGACGCTTGAATACATAAAATGGCGTTTATGGCATATTTTGATCTGATGTTTCTCATATATTTTAATAAAAACATTTGTATCAAATTGCCAGTATTTCGTAACAAAAAATAAACGAGCTAGTTTGTTGTAAAAGCAGAATGAAACCTGAAAAGCAATTGTCGAGAAAAACGTGTTACCGAAACATTGGAACACGAGGTTTATAGTTCATTGAATAAGGCAATCTACTGTAAGTGCGCAGAGTTCACTTCTGCTCTTTGGACAATGCTGTGTTCTACGGCACTACGACTGTGTATAGCACAATTTATCGAACAACAGTTAATCGAAACGACAATTTATCGAACGAAACCTGATTTCTAAACGAGGCATCAGGACCTTTGATGCCTTGTTTGGAAACAATCTGTATGGTTTTATTCAACGTTGTGCATCTTCATCTACTTTTTTATCCGATCACTTCAAAGATCTGATGCTTTTTACAAATCTTCATTTTTCCTCCACTATGTAACGCTCCTGTATGACCGTGACCAACTGCAGTAGTTGCTGGTGCGTTGTTTCGGTGTTTGTTCTTCTTCAGTATTGCCAGTGCGTAGCAACCAAAACCTTCCACATGCTTCGTGACGCCTCACGATTTCTGTATTTTCTTGTGATCCCTCTATCAACCCCACATGTTGGCGATGTTTGCAAGCCAAACACGTAAAAAAGTGAATATATAGAACTAGTAAAATACGAACCGCCAAATCTTACGTTAAATCTTGTGAAAATAAACGGTTGTCAGCGTCAAGCTAAATATCTCGCAAAAATATTTGAAACCTTGATCAAAGCAATTTACAGGCTTTTCTGCGCCGCTGAGAACCCCCATCTGATTTTTTAGCCGTTTACTTCACAACCTGACGATAGAATGTCTTCATTTCTCTCCCACTGCCGGATTCCTGTATGACAATGCAAAGATTTTGTCATACAATGATTTTGTCTTCACGGTCATGCGACTATGAGTGAATGCAGGAATTGCTGGGTGCCAGCGCCGGATTTAGATGGTGGGGGGCCCGGGGCCCGGGCGTGGTGGGAGGCCCCACAGAATCTCTAGGTAGGGGATGATCGATGAAGCCACTAGTATTTCCATGAATCATTAATATTTATGACGTGATCTTGTGACGTCACATTTGCTAACTCAACTGTACCAAAACTTCATGATGCAACATGGTATTTGACAAGGACTAGCGATTTTTGAAACTGTTGCAAAACCAGTCGCTAGAAGCATCGCATCTTCTTTTTTTTAATATTTGCTTGTAAAAAGTTTTGAAAATTTTTGGGAAAAAGTTTCTAGGCGATCCAACGTTCACATCATCTCTAAGCGCCAGTCCTCGCTCAGCAACAAATTTTATGATAGAAACCAAACGTTGCAGGCAGAGCCGATTTCCGATTTTGTTCGCATTGATTGACCTGAATGGCTATAGTTCTGTATCAATTCTTCATAGTTTTTGAATACGGCATATCTGCGACTAAATGTTATCGTGGCATCTATATGTTCCACTGAATGCTCGTGGCTCCTCAGGCGCTCAAGAGTGTGCTTCAAGTCACAGATTCCTTTTCTAATAAGTAAATGCGCACATTCAGCCGTATCGGCGCACATCAGTCTACAAGTGAAACATTTAACACACGTTTGTGAAGGAGAAAAACAAAGCCAGCTTCTGTCAACTACTTCGCCATTGTGGTTCTGGCGACGAATAAGACTTGCGGTGCATTTCCGTGACAGGTTTCTGTCTTTCCTGTGTTGTGGAACATAATGTTTTAAATATTACTTTTCAGCACAATGCCAAAAAGAACCTGTTTCATATTTCAACCAATATTCCCGCATTTTTTCCGGTATATTGGCTGACCAGAGGGCCCAGAAAGCGGTTGCCTCCAGTGACAGCGTCAGCCATCTCATGTATCGTGTTTTTCGATGATATATCTTGACGTTCTTCTGCTACTGCACTGCTGGTTAAATTAGGTCTATTTTCATCGTTACGTTGATCTAAGTCTGTAACAACACGCTCTTCGATAATCTGTCCGCTTACAGGTTCCGCAGATATGTCTCAGCTGGACTTCACTGCCACTGTAAAATAGTCACTTGAATGTTTCTTGACTTGGCTGCAATTTCATCCTCTCTTATTTTTGCCTATTTTGCTTTTTTACGTCTTTTAGAACCACTTGGATAAGCTCTGCACTTGTTAAATGACTATCCCCCTTCTGTCCATCTCCATTTTATTTATTAATAAGCTCAATAAGGCTGCCACATTTTTATCGCAAAAAGGGAGGACAACTTACGACTGTCACTTACTTGAGTGTATTATCTGCAGTTAACAAGTCAAGTAACAATTAGGCCTTTTGGTAAGTTTTAAGCATTGAGGTGAAACGTGCAGTGTGGACGACGCTTCAGTTAAAACACACAAAACAAAATCTTTATTTACTTGTCCTATTTAGCTCATGAATATTTTGCAGTTTCCTTAAATTTCTTTAAAATGTAAAATCGCTTTCAACATTATTATGAAACTAATTGCATGAAAGATATTTTAAATTGCACACCACCTTTAATAGCGTAAAACAGTGTTTTTCAACCTCAGGGTTCCGCGAGTGGCTGCCAGGGGTTCCGCCCGAACAGACCGAACTTGCCTGGGACGAAATTCGCAACCACAGTTCTGTGTGGTTGTAGCAATATAGACACCTGGATCATTCCACAGGGTTCCATGAGCAATGCAAACCTTTGCGGAAGGTTCTATTGCAGCAAAAAGGTTGAAAAACACTGGTGTTGAATTTGGTTCAATTGGAAAGATTTCTCTTTCTTTTAGGTCTGTGCCTGCATCAATGAAAAAATCGTTCCACATTAGCGTAATAGGAATTAGCCATAACGCTGAAGTAAAACTGTGCAATCTTTATCAGTTCGCTGAAGCATTCAATGGCATTGCAAGTTGAAAAATATTTTGCCATCTTTCATGTTCCACCATTTTACAATTAATGGCATTTGGTTGATGCTCTTTTTGCACGAACTCAAACAAGTTATGGTATTGGTCAAACAGCTTGGCTTCATCAACAGAAACGTTTCTCTCAAGCACATACTACTCACATGGTTCAACATTTTCCATTTACTTGTTTACAAAGGGAGAAATCTAGTCAAAGTGACCCTCCCATAAACGAAGCTAGTAAGTGGAGTAGGGACAGCTTACTGTATGTAATTACGATATATCATACCCAGTGGCCTAACTGACGGGGGACAGAGGGGCGAATTGCCCCCTGGCAAACTAAATGGAAAAACCAGTCTCCCACTTAACTTATATTTCGGTTTTAGTATTCCTTTGGTTTTCAGTATCATAGGTTGTTGTTTTTGTGAGTTTTTCGGATCATTTTCCGGTGATTTAGGGTTTTAGTTTAGCCATCCACATCCGGACCCACCATCATTTCTGAAGTTTTTTCTCTGAGTGTTGACTAGTGGACCCCGTACAGTGGCCAGTGGGCCCGTTTTATCTAAGTTTACCACCCTGGCTCAAACCTTTTGTTACGCCGCTGATTATAGCTATGCAAAATAAGAAATGTAAAAAGGAGGATATTTTGACATTTTTGAACGTACTCGGATATTACTTCACTTCTCATGAAAAAAATGGACATGTACTCCAAAAAGAGGACGTATGGCAGCCCTACTGAACAATGCTACTCATATGCGACCTGTGCAAATCTCAAACGCAAAAGCTACCAGTAACGAGTAGAGACGTAGGCTAAGCTAATGCGTTCTATGTGGCTTCGCCTCGCATTCACCAGATTCAGATACCTGGCCGACTTTAAGGAAACCAATAAATGTAATAGTTGTTTCGTCACAATATCAAATAATATACAAGTGAAATACTGCTGTTTGGCCGACCGATATAATTCAATAGCGTCTACCAACAAACTCCCTCGCTAATAAAAATGACTAAGTGGCTCGCACATGTCGTACGTATGGCTAAACACATGAACATGGTGGGGGACCCCCTAAATCCGCCGCTGGCTGGTGCGCTGTTTCAGGGTTTGGCACCTTTCAGTGTTGATTGTGTTTATCAACTAACGCCTACACTGTAGTTATGACTAACCATTTTTGTGTTCTTGTATTATTCGATTACCCTTGTAATATGGACCACGAGTCTGAATCAAACACACAAATAAGATAAATAAAATAACCGTTGCCTGCTTATGGTGAAGACATCATTACGGCGAGTTGCATCTTACAGCTGCAATCTACACGCTCTATTTGTTCCAAGTGCAAAGTACATCTTTTTCCTTCTGAGTATCGATTTGGGAGCTAGCAGGAGTCAGAACACTCAGAGTCAGAGGTCAGAACAGCAGTGAAGTGAGTAGTTGTGAATGAATTGTGAAGTAGTTTAGAAATAGAATACTCTTTAAGCGAGAAAGGCAAACGAAAGTTGGCCTTGAAATGTTTTATGTATTCTCGAAGTTTGTGACTCACTGAATATTGACATAAGCAGCTACAAAGCAATTGCAGACAATTTGAAATTAAAAAAAATTCGTAACCGTGTACTGTAAATAAAACAATGTGATTGAAAATGTGCATTTAAAATGCCTTGCCTACATTGCACTGGTTCCACTGCATGTGTGCATTTAAAGCGCATGGATGTGATTGAAATGTGCATTTAAAACGCTTTGCATATTCCACTGAAAAATTTGTTGCATTGTATGTGTGGATGTAAAACGCCAGCGCTGGGTTTGATAAAATTCGATGAGTCGTCGGATCAATAAATTGTCCTGTCACGGTGTTCTATGGCGCACTTACTGTCTTTGATGTTTCTGTCAGAGCAACCTTTAGTTTGTGCAAAAGCGCCTGCAGAAGGCTTCAGCGCAAGGCTGCTCAAGCCATCTTGATTGTTGACGTGATAGCAATGGTGATCCGATGTAGACATTCTTTCGGGTGCAAAGCTCCAGGCAAAGCAGTCCGAGTGAAGCTGGCAGGTGTCCTGCAAAGGGGATACGACTTTGTACATCTGAAGACTTCATGTTCATAGCTGTTCACTTCTAGCAACCAAAAACGAGACAGCATTAAACGACGAGGCAGTAATTTGCTTACGCTTCTTTCGCATTCAGAATTTGGTATTCATAGCAATAGCTTCATCTTCGAGACAAGGGTTTTTGTTACAAAATGAAAGGGTTGAACCCGGCGAAGTGGTACAGTGTGTTGAGCACGCGGCACAAAATCTGATAGGAAGGGTTCGATCCCAGTCGGATCATATCGAAGATTAGAAAAATAGCATTGGCAGTCAACGGCACAAATGGGCGCCACTCCAAAAGTACATAGCGAATATCGTGAATACAAAACTTTAAGGGATGAGATTCAGTGGACTGACAAAGTCCAGTTGATATGTACCATACTTACTTACAACTCTATGGGGGTAAGCAAGGACTTTAGTCGCACCAAATAAATGCAACTTTTTATTGTGCATTACCATTTACTCACTGTCCAAACGATTTTTTCTAAAGTTATGACAATATTCAGTTCATATACGCGTTAAATAGTGAAAAAATATTTATGAAATATGAAGGAAAGTTGCATTCCAACTTTACTTACTCTGCACTTGTTAAAATCCGGTTCCCCGAAATCATTTACCGTTGTCACTCCTTTTCCAATAATTAAAACATCACGTTTGGAAAAGCATCCCAGCCAGGACACATCTTAGAATTGAAAACACAGAAAAATCATGCTTTGTTAAAATCATTTGGCTCATTTACACAAGTACATAAACTTTGTCGAAACCATTCTTCAGCTAAAAAGAACTGATAGCGTCCACAAGTTTACAACCTTTAAATGTATTCGGTTTTCATTTGTTTTTAGTTGGAAATACTTGTACAGCATTTTTGGTAGTTTACGAAAATTTAATCATCACGAAAGGCTGCAACCAGTTAAATAGATATGCACTGGCAAACGCCTTTTAGGCGGAAAAGGAAATGTTCTATTGTTCCGAAATCATGCAATGCACAATATATTTTGTGCAAAAATGTTTTCCTTTGTGGTACATCAGGGATGTGCAACCATGCAGCAATACCGGGCCAAATGCACATAACCAAATTGGTCCAGGGTCCACAGCTGCATGTGTTAAGCTCAGCAGGTTAGACAACTGGCTGACCATCCACGGGAGATTGACAATACCCTTTCAAAATCTGGGTCTTTCCGCGGGTCACAAAACTTCAGCTTTCGGGCCGCTTTTTGCCCGCGGGCCACAGGTTGCACACCCCTGTTGTACGTTAACACGGCAACTTCCCTGTTTCCACTCTCCTGGCATGTATACGCAGATAAGGAAGCTTGATAATTTCTGATTCACTTCGCCAATTTCATGTTCACCTTTTCACAAGTTTTATATATCTGTTAGCATCAAAGAGAAGAAACATCGTTTCCTAATTCCAAACCTAACCTATCACACCAAACCCATTTCGTGTTTGGTTCGTCATGTTTGCTGACTGACAGGAACAGGTGGTTGACACACTCGCCTCTCAAGCTGGTAGACTGAGGTCGATTCGGGTCGCACGAAAACGTGAAAATAAGGTATTTGCCGCCTTTCCATCCTCGCACCTGGCGCTAATGGAAGTGAGGAACACTTTACATGCGTTTTTTCGCACCGTTGCAACATTCACTACACAAAAGTAGCCGCGAGACCCATGTCGTGGAAAAACCGGAGCTGGGCGTCCGCAAACCACAGGTGACCAGTGGTGTAGGAGGTGGGGGTACAGGGGGTGCAAGCGCAAATCCAAAAGTTTTGATCTGATGAAAATCTGGGCAAACTCCGTGGAAACCAGGCAAAATCTGTGAAAACCTTCGCAAAATCTCCGAAACTCTGGGCAAACTCTCTCAAAATACATACAAAAATGGTGCCCAACGTGCTTTGATTCGGAAAAAACGGTGCCCAAAATCACATGACGACCTTTTTTCTCCAAATTTTTTTCTGGCAAGTTTGGAGAATTTCGGACAAAAATTCTTCACACCCCCAAAATTTGCCTGCTCCTACACCGATTCTGGTGGTGGTGACCCTCCAAAGGGAGGATCAGGTGAGAATGAAGAAACTTTCTTCATTGCTGCTCAACCACGTAAGCTACTTTGGGTGACTACAGAGTTTACGCGTATTAACTCGAGAGTTAGTCACTCTTGAAAGTGAACCACACCTTTTCAAACATTTGACGGTTGCATCCACTATGACAGCTTAGGTTAGGCAGGTGTTTCATTCCGTTGCCAAGTTGAACTTACCTTGTACACGTTGACTGACGACAGGGATTTTCTGTTCTGGAGTTCCGAGACAAGTGTCGAAAGCTGAGCGAAGAAAGACCAACGGTATCGTGGCGAAAACTTAATAATGTAGCACCAGTCCTATCTCTTATCTCCTTTGTTAGGGTATTGATGACTAATATATCGCCGTTTTATACAAAAAAAGCTACAAAAAAGAAAACTGCCAATTAACACAATGACATAAAAACTAAGGCTCCAAAATTATTATTTTGATGATTATAATTTTATGCAAAATAATTATACATAATTATGATGCAATAGCAATCATAATTAGAAAACAGGAGCTGGAAAATGCTTCTGCATAAAATAGCAAACGCTTTTTCCGGCACCCAGCGAGCAATCAATGAAAAATCACTTTTCTCAAAACCTATTTAGTCTTGATGTGCCATTTTAATAATTACTGTCAAAAAAATTCACTATCAAAGATGAAAATAAAAATGTAGTTGCGCATGTTAAACGTTTATGTGTGTCTACCAGGGACCGACTTTGAGGGGAATGGGGGGACATATCCCCTCAACTTTTGGACAGAGGGGACACAACATCTTTTGTACCCCTAGTATTTTGTGACAAAAAATGATGTAGATTACTGTTACAAATAGACACAGCATACAGATTTACTATGCAAACTGCATTATCACGATTGTTGATAATTGTGTTGGTTAATTTGAATTAACTCAATCGTTGTGTACATACACTTCGCTCAATCACGAATTTCTGCGCTGGTCTGTAGCCTGCAATGAGAATACGGTTGCCATTGGTAGTATTTACCAAAAGATCTTGTGGTTTGTTTTTATTTAATCTACATGCTTTAGTGGTTCTAGTGATAACCTTATCATTATTAGTAGTACATTTTGAGCATAGTTATATCACAACTTTTGAGCATAATTATGTCTATGTAAGCCTAACTCTCAGAATTAATGTGTTTTCATATTAAATACAGTTTAGATATAGCCCCATTGTACAGTACCAGTTGCTATACCACCACCGTGAGCGTAGCGAGGGGTCACTTGGGCCGTCCCCAAAATATATATTTTCCAAAATTTTTCTCCCCATTGCGCCAATTTTACATGAAAGTCATACTACGGTTGAGTGAACATGGCGACGTCATCGAAATGCAAACAATATAAAGGCTTGTCCCCCCAAGTGTTTTAGCAAACTCGTGCCCTGGTGTCTACACATTCCATTAAAGTGTTTCAGCTTAATGCCGCATTTAACCGAATGCAAGCCGCGGGTTACTTTGTTTTTCTCATCACTTCGTGCGGCTAACAATCAAGGGTGGCATACATTCTTCATAGACGTTTCATTTGACGTTTTATCTTCCCTTTGACACACCTTATCAAACAAATTCCCTCTCGCTTTATTCTCTTCCTGTGCGTCAAGGTAGGCCAACAGATTCAGGTGAGGTGTGAGATCGAATGTGCTTGTACGAGCGCACGGCCAACATAACATGAAATGACCAGTTTATAATGAAGTAAATCTATGCACAATTCCATATAGTCTATAATCATAGACGTTAAGCAGGGTACCAGTACTCTATGTTCAAGTACGGCTTACAATCGATTAAATATGGTAGGTAAAATACACCAAAGACAGCGTTTGTTTAAATACAGCTGACATGAGCACGCTGTTGCAGATGCTATCTACACAAACTGAAAGCTTAAACAATTCTTTTCCAAGAAAGTTAATTGACTTTTACCAGTTCCATTTTTTATAGAATACATCGCTCGTCTTTCGTGGTTTCGGGAAGCGGTAAAGAAACCAAAATCAATCCCATGGCAATTCGCAGACAGCTTGATTTTGCGAATTCCTATACCGTCCACTTCGAATGATATTTTGCTGCAAAAATGTCCAGCCGTTTGAAGAGTATAAAGATACGAAAAAAAATGCATTGAAATTTGATCGGATCTTGCTAATGTGTGTCATGAAAACCAACAACGGTCGTTTTTTCCTTCCAACACACGAACCTTTCCACTTCCGTCAAAAATTCTTGGTGTACGCAAGCAATGTTTTCATAATCTGGAAGTTCTCCACGAGGCAGAGCAAAGTCTGACAACGCCTGGTAGTTTTCCGGACAAACGATTCGCCAGATGTCGCTGTCCAAGGCTCCATCCGAGTCTTGCAATTTTTCGGCACTTACCGGCATTACAACTGCCCCTTTGTTTTCGGCATTTCTAAAACAAAGTTGCATAAAAATTACATTACGCTCAATTTTCAGCAAAAAATGTGTGGAGGTTACAAAAATCAAAGAATTACTGATCCCATCAACTTCTGAGAGGAATATATGTTTATGATGCTTCACTACTGCCAAACTGCTCCAGTTATGCTGTTTTGGGCTGACGACACCCAATCCCAAATAGGGGTTGGATCCAGAAATACCGAAATTTGTTGAAAAAGAAATGAACAAATGTTTTGTGCACCAAGCAGGACACACGATGTCATATCAGATTTTAGTGGCCTTTTGAGCATTGAAATACCTTATGATGTATGAATGTCCGTCAAATTGCTGTCCTCGCTCTGACACTTGACCCAGGATTTTGTATTCGTCTTGTGGATCAGGCTGCCAAAACGAGAAAACCAAATTGTTGATTGAGAGCACATTCTGCTTCGCCTTTTCCTTTGCGTGTGGAGCGGTTTTTAGATAAAAACCCATATCACGTGAGTTTTCGTACACGAAGCTTCCACCAGTCACTGAAAAAATATTCCGGTTAGTGGGTCAAGAAGTAATTGTTTTTTTCTTCATTCAAATGAAAGTAACGCAAAAAGTTTTATAATAATTCAAAACGCGCTGGTAAAATAAAAGGAATTCCTTTTTACATACAACACCGTTGTAAGCTGTTCATATATCTATATTCCCAACCGGAAAATCCAAACTATATGTACTGTTCAACACTGTGTGTATTCGACGTAAAAGTTTGAGCAGCAAAACGTAAAGATGCGTTTAAGGACTAATTTAACATCATTTTTAAACAACACTTGACTGATAACAAAGATATTTGTTTTTGTAATATGCATAATGCACACTTTTACTTCAATTAGTTATTGGATGTTAGCGCTCTTCATCTCAGAGTTGCTGATGTAAAGCAGACATACAGTACATAGGCATAATATCAATAAAGGAAGATGTAAATATTTCCATATTTTGAAAACATAAAATAACTATCAGGGTGAAAATAGGTTTAACTTGTTATTTCCTGTTGGAAAATTGTCTTAATTCTAGGCTGTTGCTTTGTTCTATAAATTTTAGATAAAGGAAAGGACTAGCAATAATCGATTTGCTTACAAAAGCAGTTAGGCCCTCGGGGCCTTGTAACGCTGTGCACAAACGAACACGGGTTAAATTTTAGTTTTTATGGTAACACAAAACCCGACAGATTTTTTACGCAGTTGGTGTGCAGTGATCTGGAACATACGCAGAGCTGAAAAACGGATCGTGAACTTAATTACGCGATTAACTGCAATTTTTCACAAAACTGCTTGTCAGTCAAAATTTTAAAAAATTCTGCAAGCCTTTGCCTTCTTAAAAACACAACACACAAACGAAAAATCTACGGAAATTAATAAAAAAACTCTTTTTCGTTCGTGTAGTAATATATATATGAAGCCAAAAAACTGTATTCACCAGTACTCGGTTTTCTTAGGACAAAGAAGTTTTCATCTCTATCTCTTGGTTTTGAAACATGATCACTCGCTCTGAAAAAGCCAAAGTCTGGCCCTTTTTCGTGAGGGTCCCTGGGCACTAGAGACCACATTGCAGCGATTCCCAAATCAGTGCTATTTACAGACCTGCAACACATTTGACATGTTGGACGCGAAAGATGCTCATGTTATCCTGCGTCAACATAGTTTCACAAAGCAATTGCAAAAGCATGTTAGATAGCGGTGCGTTTAAGAACTGAAATAAATTTATCTGAGCGTGTTCAGCAAGAGTATCGCACAATGTGAGAATAAACACATCTATAATACTTGTTCTAAAATATTAGTCAAAACTTGATTTTCTCTAGATTGCCTCAAGGCAAGTAATTATCGGAAATCTCAGATTCGGAAAATATGGTACAACAAAGGTGACGTATCAGCAAACGACAGAGCATTAAAGTATCTGTTGCAATGTGAACAAAGTGCAGTACAGGTGTTACTCCTAAAACGTACATCTGAGGCTCTGCCTAGGTATCTCATAGCTAAAACAAGAATAACGATTCCAAAGGTGTTTGAGTCACCGTCTCTTTAATCGAAGCTGTAATTTCCTTGCTCCCTAATTGGCGTTAGATACTACGTTTTATCAGTTTCAGTGCATCCAGCTGTATGAGAACGGCCTATATTCCAGTTGATAGTTGTAGCAGCTTGTGTTTTTATTTATTTCAGTCGAGAATTTGTTTGCTTTCTCTGCTCATGCTTCAATTATTCAGCAATTCACTCGCACGTTTCTGCTTGCACATTTCAGGACCGAGGATGCGTACTTTCACGTGAAATCGATTTCCTATTCAAAACATTTGCTGATTGATTCGACTGCGTCACTTTTGCGGAGACTGATTACCATTTAAAGGCAGCATATTAGTAAACGCATGCCTCTCGCGGGCTGTTTTGAGTTTTAGTTGTACTTTTGCGTCGCTGCTTTTAGTGGGGCCTAACTTAAGTTATCGGTTAGGGTGATTTTCTTACGGGCATGCCTGAATTTTGACCGACCGGTGCGGGTTTCCGTCAAACACAATTTTGCAAACTGTTTGAGCAGCATGGAATGGCATTGAATTGGTACTATATTTGGTGAAGTGTCAAATTTTGGTTACAACAGCTCTGTATTGCAATAATAGCTCACATCGCATATGAATCGCGTAACAGTTTTCTAATCCTTGTCCATAAGACAAGGTTTTTGCCCTACTGTCCAAAATATCTAAAATCTATCAATTGGACTAATGTGTAATGCACACAGTGCTAAGCAGAAAATATTAAAATTTCTTTTTTGGAGATGGCTGACAATCAAAATTCTCTGAAGAAACAGGAACGAAATGCGAAAACTTGCAAGACGTCTGTAAAACTGCTGGGTTTTCTTTCAAAATGAAAAAAATGTGTTTTCCCATTGCGCAATATATGCTTGACCAATATTTGCACTGCATGAAGAAGCTTGTTAAGTCTTATATGTGCAGTTGAAGTGCCCTCTTGTGAACAAAATACACGCAGACTAACCACAGCATTTGGTCTGCCGACGCTGGTACTGAAAACTCTTTGGAAACGCAGCGAAAACGCTCGGCAAGGTCGTAGGGCTTGTCCGGGGCTGGAGCAGCAATGTCACCTAAAGAAACATAACCACTTGGGCACTCAACATGCCACAGAGATCCGTTGTTCTTGTCAACATTTCTGTGTTCACCAATCGACCAGTAACGGGCAACTTTCGAAGGAAGTGCCAGTGGGGTCCCGGACAATGGTCTGCAAAAACGGGTAATGAACCTTATAATGCGTTTAAAGGGTATGGAAGCAGTGGGCTAGTTTTATTCCCGTTTATTACACAAATGATTTTTTATGAAAAACACTTTACCTGCGCAAACAAACAAGCCATGTAATAAACACATTTAAGAAAATTATTGCTTTGATAAAGCATAACATCATCCTGTACGTTCGACGAAGCTATTATACAACGAAACTACTGTGCCGTAGTAATTACAGCACCTTTCATCCAGTAGTACTCCGAACCATGCATGATCAATTTTTTGAAAACATTTACGTAAAAATCGAGATAGATTTCCATTCGATGAAGTTCAAAGTTGGTGTCAAATTGCACCACCGTAAAAAGCGTTTTTTTGCTCAGTTACTCACTTTGCCAAGACAGCCTGACGTGTTGGTGGTTCTTCAGTGGTGGATGTAATAGCCGTATGGCCGATGACGAAGCACCCCTTGCAACCATCTCTTGGCTTCCAAGCGCTAATTTCATTGCCGGGATCGCTCCAGCGGAAAGTGTTGTTCCACAGACGGTTTAACTTTAATTCCATGGCATTTGCTATGCTCTTGCTGGTAAAGAGGTACCCTACAGAAAAGATGTTTAGTGATGAGCAAATACTGGAGTAAGGCTCCAAAAATTCATGAAGCAACTTAGCGATATTCTTTAGAGCTAAGTTAAATTTGTTACAGAGATACTGCGATCACATGCCATAAAACGTTAAATAGCACGCAACGTCTAACTGTAATGACACATATTTCTGAACTAATGAAAGTGCTGAAAAAGTCATGGTCTATTTAACGGAAGGGTTAACAGCAAGAGGCATTGCCCACGGCTGCAGTTGCCTGTTAATAAATAAAAGCGTAATTCACTGCTTTTCTTGAAAAGGTTCAGTTGCCTCATTGCAAACGTGTTTTTGAAAGCATTAGCAACACGTCCAGAGGCCTCAGCATCTTGAACAGAAATGAAGTTGCACTTACTGTGGAACGAATTCTAACTTTTATGAAATGGTTGACGAGCTATAACCTTTTCAACAGCGAAGTTGTTGTGCCGTAATCGCATCAGTTTTCATCAACGCACGCTTTTAACTTGCAGATCTCATGACTACCTATCCAAAAGTCTGATCAAGAATAACATTACTTTGGCATCATTTGAATGAAACTCTTTTGGATTTCTTGTTTTTGATACTTTCTCGTTTCTTGTTGTTGCGTTCCTTGGAAGGGCACTTAACACTGGTTGGGCAGGGAATGGCAACAATAATTATTTCTGTTCAGAGCAGTTTTGCTTTCAGCAATAAACCCAACTACTTTAATGATTAAATGCGCAATACTCATAAATTAAAGTTGGACACGATCGAAAAAGTCACGTTGAAGGTTTCTACCTGGTTGTGACTTGTATTTGATATTAGTAAAAGATATGAACAATGTACAATGTTGAGTACTTTACTCGTGCAGGTTTAAACATGGTTTTGCATGTTTGAAATCAATGACCCAAACTTTGTTTGTTGACCAGTGTTCGAGGTTACAGTATGATTGAGGCGAGGTTGAAAAGTGAATAAAATGACTGAAAAAATCAGGAAGCCAGAAAAGAACGAGTATTGTAGTTTCAAATGTTTGGAACGGGGCCGACGTCATGTAACACATACAATAAAAAAGACACAAAACCGTATAGTTTACAGTAAGATGGAAAGATTATAGCAAGATGGAAGAGATCCGCTATCTCGTCCTTTAATTCGTGCACGGCACAAGAGATATATGGAGACAGGGACAGTGCTGGATAAAGAAGTGGACGAGCAAGAACATCTGAGGAGTTCGTTTAATCCTACCTATTTCATGTAACACCAGCTGTTAAATCAACAGGTCACCTGAAATACACAAACGCTTGTGATAAAAACTTTGATAACCAATGAGTGCATACAACATTTCTTTATTACAATGTCGTTTAATTGTCTCAATAATAATATCTTGATTAATAAAAAGAATGTATGGACTCCCTACAGAACACGAAAACGAGGTTGTATTTTCCATTACTGGAGGCAGTGGAGGTACAATCTTCAATTTTTCAAATAGCAAATTATTTTTCACACACAAAAAAACGAAACTACAATTCTTGCGTTGCTTCAAAAATTTGTCATTTTATAGATATCGGATGGTTGATATAAGAAAAGGTGATTTGTGTATTTCTGCCCTTCTGCGACAAAACTGAAAATAAGACTCAGTGGACTCAGCACGTGCGCAGTATGCATGGTGAACGCCGGCACGTAATAAACAACATACGAAAAAGTGCAAACAAATCAATCTTTCTCGTTAAAATTTTTTGAAACCTTTCCGTTTTTAATCTGTATTGCTTTGAAATGCTGTTGAAAAGGTTTCAGAGAAAAACAGTAGGTAATCCAGGCATTACTTACATGGAATGGAACGTGAGAAAAAGCCGTGCTGGATGTCTGAGAGATTAGTTTCTCATGTTAGTTAAACGAAACATGTGTGGTGTTTCGCAGGGATAGCAGCTCTACTGATAAGCTTGGAATACTCCAATGCAACAGCTTTCTGGGAACAAGCCCACAATAAAGATACGTTTCAAATCCCCCGCATCATTCTTCCATAGCCGCTGTGTTGAGTTTTAGTCTTACGCTAAGAACTACAATTAGTGAAGGCGGTGCGCCACAAAAACTAGGTAATCAGACATTTTTCTCTTTCCAGTTGACAGTGGTACAAGCATAATGACAAACAAACTTTTATATTAATGGATGGTATCTGCAACAAAAGATAGCATCTAAAATAACAGTGTCGGTTATAAATATAACGTTTCATACCAGGATCAGCTTCTTGTCCACATGGCAAAGTTCCTGCAATTGACAAAAGAACTCAACGAAAGTTTGAAACTAAGTAAACTACAAGTAAAAGGAAAGTTGTCACTCGTCACTCGTATGTCACTCGTATGAATGTCATTCGTAGATGCTTAAAAGCCTCAACGTAAAAATGAATGCCCGCAAACTACATTTTAGCAATTGTGCTATCGAAAAAAGATGGCCATTGCATGCAACAAAAAGTGTATCTCGTAGACGTGTACTGCGGCGCTTCTCCTTTTTCAATATTTGTAGAAATACCGCGTTTGCATTGCTTTCTTAGTTTGATTTTTTGAACTTTCCGCGTCTCTTCTGTATTACACCGCTATGAGTGACTTTAACCTTTAATTGCTTCAAAGGACTATCAATATCACGCGTCGTATGCTCCCCTACACTATCAACTTACTCCATAGGCGTAGCCAGTGGGGGGGCGAAAGGGGCCATGCCCCCCCAAATTTTTAGAAAATATAGTCATTTTGTGCTTTGAGAGGCGTTTTTCTAGACAAAATAGTGTTATTCGCCTAAAATCAAGCATTTTGGCCCCCCAAATTTTTTTGCCCCGCCTCAAATTTTTGGGCTGGCTACGCCACTGCCTTACTCCCAGAGTAAACTAATATTAGTAAACATTGTGACCGCCCATTATACTAAAAATAATTACAAAAGTTGAATGCATATACTCATCATTCCATCCTGAGAGATGTAGAGACTCATTAGACTAGAGTGCTGCTCAACTTAAAGTTGAAATGTAACTACTTTAATACTTGATACTTAACGTTTCCAAGGTAGCATAAAACGTTTTATCAAATGATTTTCATCAGTCTTGGTTTGACTGAAGGCCAGAGCCGTATCAGCCGCACTCCATACCCCCCAATTGGGGGGGCACGCTGTCACAGGGGCCCAAAAATCAGTCCCGTCACCACTTAGTTCCCCAGACAAAGCTTCGATCCCCTAAACTGAAATATGAAGCACTAAAAATCAGTGAATTAGCGGGGCCCTTTGAAAAAAAGTGCTTATGCATTACAGTTACTTTGGGTTCCTTTGAAAGCAAGGTATTTACACATTTTAGAACTGCTGTTAGGGGCCCCATTGAAAGCAAAGTAGCCTACTTATACATTACAGTTGCTGGTGGGCCCCTTTGAAAGCAAGGTACTTTACACATTACTACAGTTGCAAGGGGGGGCCCGAGGCAAGTGCTTCGCTTGCCTTCCCTTAAACACACCACTGTATATAACCCTGACAATGATCTTATATGAGAATATGAAACCGATTGAACACGTTCTGCTTCATCCG
>JGI24021J15306_10003049_pt1 | contig 18667 bp, 17 predicted proteins | sample Ectturendosymbi1_FD_15306 | JGI IMG/M metagenome (IMG submission 15306)
ATGTATATGGTTTGTAAAAACATATTTTTTTTTATGAGAAGACTGAGACTTTTTAAAAATTACTTTATTTTTAATAAAAACAAGGTATTATGTAGGTTACCCATTTGAAAGTGCTATTGACCTTTTTCAGAAATGTGCAAAAGTTTTGATTTTTTTATTCTAACAGCTTTCCTTAGCTTCAGAGCTAAAATCTGAACATAACTTAAAAGTAGATGTACACTAGATCATGTTTTAGGGCTAGTACATGCTGAAGTTTTCATCCATACATGCTATAATGATTTTACAAGTCAGGAATGCAACTGAACTTGTCAACAACTGCCTTGGGGAGTTTGGGTTGAGTTCATTTGGCTATAATTGGCAAATTACAACACAAAGAAATCATTGCAAAAACATCTGGACACCGAAAGAAACACAAAGTTATGAAGTAATTGCTCCTTCACTGGTTGGTAATCTTGCAAACCAGGTTAAGATCGAAGTGTTGCATATACGTGGGAAAGACCTGCCAGATGATCAACACAGTATCGCAGGTTTGCTGGGTCACCACTGGTCTTTCTCGGTAGATTAGGTGCTCTAATCCACAAGAATCAGCTAAAATGAAACTCAGCTCTTATTGTCATACCCTTTTGCATGGAGAAAGCTCTACAATTGTTTGCAGTCGTTATAGAATGAGGATAAGCCAGTTGGGTGAGTCATTGAATGCAGCCGTCATATTGTTAGAATGAAGTGGCAGGGAATTGTTTTTTTGGTCATAGACTGAAATGTTTTTAAAATGACTGAAAAAAATAGTCTTTTCGGTCAGAAGAATGTTTGAAAATATAGGTAATGAACACTGTTATGGCAAGTTTTAATACGACTATTAGACAACTGACCATAGTGTCTCAGTGAGCAAAATGTCTCAGCAAAAAAAACAGACTGGGAGCTCTTGCGGTTGGGTATAGTAAAAATTCTACTTTTAAACTCCATCGACGACCAGTAGTGATCTGCAGTGTCTAACATGCTGGTCCTGCAAAAGAAAAGAACATCAGTAGCAACACAGTAAAACAAATCATGCAATCAAAAATGCACACACAAACAGAAAAAAAGTTAAAGAATGAAGTCAATGGTAATATGCATAAGAGGACAAAACAAAGTTCGCTGTTGAAAGAAGAGAAATGAGGGCAAATGTGCAGTGTGATGCACCAACACCAATAACGAGTGATGGACTCTTCAACACTAATAACCAATGATGGAGTCTTAGGACTCAGTCTTGAGAATGGTCTTGAGACCCATTTTTGCAAGTCTCGGTCTTGAAAGTTTCAGGTCTCAGTCTTGAAGGCTACAGGTCTGGGTCACAGCCTACTGTTTTGCGTCTTTGAATATCGTAAAGAAATGGCTTAGTAAAACTTAATAATTAAACAAATTTTTGTCAGTTACATTTGCAGGTAAGAAACAATTGAAACAGGTCGGAAAAATTCCAGAAGTTCGAAAAAAATCAATTTAGTGCTGATGACAATATTTTTTTGAAATATTTCAGCTAAGTCCACAAATTATATGTCTCAAGTGTTCTCAAATTTCAAGTCTCGGTCCTGAAGTTTCAACCAGGTCTCGAGGGTTACAGTCTAGTGAGTCTCAACTGAATCACTGCTATTTACTCAACCTTCATGTGCGGCGATTAGGATATCTCTGTAATGTTTTTTGGATGTAAATGAAAAAGCTCATACATGGAGTGATCAATATTGTCTCAGATGTTGGGGCCAAAATGGGAAATTATCAAAGTGGTTTTGAAACGGCAGGTGTTGTTTATTCCCAAACAACTCAAAGCTCAATTCAGCTTCACCTGAATCTGTTTTTGCTTGCACAATTATTGTATGACTGTTCTATCCTGACCAGATATTAGCATAGATTGTGTATGTAAGTAGAAAACATACTTTATGCTAACACCTTTGCTGCACATGTACGATACATTCGTACATGCTATTTGAGCCACTTTTCTTTTGTCACTTTGCACCACCACAACTCACCAGCCAATTGAGCTAGAGAGCTGTTCAAACCCTCTAAAGATGTGGAAAGTCTTCTAGTTAAGATCTTCAGAAAATTGGAAAGATTTGGGTTTTTGTAAGTGACATAATGGAGGTACATTTACACATTTTTGTCCGAGATCACTGGAACCTGGGTGCCAATGCCAACAGCCAATTTTTTGACTCAAGGGGATATTGGAAACTAGGCTATAATATGAGTCTTTAGAGCCTTTGGTATGAAAGAAGTAAGCAGAAATTTTGCAGAGGTGAGCAATTTTGGATGGTAATATTTTGGTAGTGTCTATTTTACCGCCAATATTCTGGCAGCAACAGGATTGACTGGAGCTATTGTGCCACCAGTCGAACATTTGCTCTCGTGGCATGACGCAATTTGAATAAAAAGTTCAGTTTGTCATGCAATCGGCATGCTGCTTGTAGCGTAGTGGTTATGCTTCAAGTCTGGTATGCCATTGCTTTTTGGTTCGGCTCTCACCTTGGTGACTTCCGTTTTCTTTTTTTTACTTTTTTCATAACTTTCCAAACTTTTCCCTTACATGTTTCGTTTAGGCTTTGGTTAGCATTTGTGTTACAGTTAGCACTCAGTAGGGGTTAGGGTTAGGGGTTAGCATTAGGTGTAAGGGTTAAGCTTAGGGCTACCTTTAGGGTTTGTTTTTTGTGTTTACTTCCTTTCTGCCAAGCCTGTTGCTGCTGGCATCTTGGTGTTTTAGTCTTTCCAAAGCAAAAACCGGAAACATGCATTTAGACACTGCCATTCCTATAAAAGGCTGTGTCTTTTCAGACACCAGGGCTAATGTTTCATTGCTTGTCTGGAGCATATTACTGATAATCTATATAAAGCTTGCTGATTTTTCAAAGCCGTCTTTGATGGGGTATGAACATCGACAATCTTAGACATACTTGTATGGTAGTGTTTAATTTGCCATTTGAACCTGTTCAGAACCATATCCACTTTTTTCCAGATATAACACTGAGTTTGTCACACTAGCAGCACGGTGAACATATTTGAGCGGATGAGTCTGTGGCTGCTGTGTGAGTGCTCGCAGGTTCAGCTCTCACCATTTCTGCTTTTGTTTTCCAACTGTTACACTTTTGATGGGAATGCTTTTTATGTGCTTCTTCAAATTTTCTTATAAATTTTAGGGTTGTGGTTTAGGTTTGGGGTTTATGGTGTAGATTTAAGGTTCAGGTTTAAGGTTTAGACTTTGGTTTAGGATTCAGGTTTTGGGTTAAGGTTAAGACTTTGGTTTAGGGTTTTGCTTTAGTGTTTAGGTTTAGCTTTAGGGTTAAGGTTTGGGATTAGGATTTTACATTATCTGACAAGGACGATGTGCTCATCCAAGTGTATCATCCTTGTCACATGACCATTTCTTACGGAAAAATATACCCTGCCTACTTACATATGTTAGCATCCAGAATACGCTGTTAGACTCACATTGCCTAGTTTTTAACAATGCCTTATTTTATGTTTATGCATGACAGCTAGTGAAGCACTGTAGCACAAGTGCAGATGTTGTATGAGCAGCTGGTTAATATGTAAAAAAGTCTTCATAAAATGTTAGAACTATCTAGTAATAATGTAGTTGAACTGCAAGCCTATTCAACTTTTTTACCTAAGCCTATTGCGTTAATGCCCCATGCAATAATGCATGCAGGTTAACAAGTGTCAGATTCACATAATGATTAATGAATTCTTAACACCTTTGCTGCTGGGTGGATTTACCTTTGAGACCCACGTGAGCCACTTATTTACCATCACTTTGCAACTCTGTAACTCACCAGCCAATTGTGCTAGAGAGCTGTTCAAGCCCTCTAAAGATGCAGCTAGTCTTCTAGTTTGCATTGAAAAATGATTAATCCCATAATTCATCAATTTTTTATTGATTTTAGGTCATAACGTTTGAACCAGAAATGTTAGAAAGCCACACAAACGCTCAAAAGACTTACAGCCTAATTTCCAATAAAAACTTGAGTCAAAAAATTCCCTCTAGCGGTTGGCATTCAAGGCTAGGTAACTTGGGCCAAAAAGGCCTAAAACCTACCACTTGTGACGTTGCTCACAAAAAACGAAATCCAAAATTTTCTAATTTTTTAAAATGCAAACTAGAAGACTCACCACACCTGAAGGTTACTTCAACTTGCTCACAATCAGCTGGTGAGCAATAAATTTGCCTAGTTGCATGAAAATAGCAGCTCAATGCATGATATCCAAGTACAAATATTTTGTACACCAGCAGTTAAGGTGGCAGCAAGTAATTTCCTGTCATCAGGATGTAACGTAAGCTTCGAACTTGTACCTAATACTACACTTCACAATGTATCTATTTTGTGTAGATATAGTCTGAATTTTAGATTTAAGTAATTTGTGCAGTCTATGTCAGTGGTATGATTGTGTATGTTTACCTATGAACAGTGGTGCGGTGGTAAAATGTTCTTTTATTACATACAGTTTGTGACATATTCCTGACGTGATAAAAACTTTTGATATGAACTGACCATACAGAAAACCAGTCTAGAAGTTAATGGTTAATGATAACTTTTCATGCTTGGTTTGTGATGCATGCCTGTTATGCATATATTTTTGCAATGTAATCAATAGTGTTCAGAATTTCTAGTTTTTTTCTGATTTCAATTTCAGCTGCAGATATTTTTAAGTAGATATATTTGTAATTGTGTAATCAATGATTGCTCCTATTTTCAATGGTACATCCATCTTGTCAAAGGTCAGCATATAAGGTAGTGAGGTTTCACAAAGTGTCAACAACTTCTGGTTTTTGGCTTGGAGGCAAGCTATGTGCCAAAATATGTTCACATCAAGCCTCGGCAATTGCATATAGAAGTTTTAGTGATTCTGGCAAAGTTTCTGATTATGGAAAATATGAAGATCCAGGCATTTTGAGTAACGCTTATCAGCAATTTGCTGACAGCAGCTGGATTAACTATGTAGAGTGTTTTTTAAAATACACTCATGATTTTTCATGTCTCCCCTGGTCAGAATCTATTTTGCTGTCAACATTTTTGATGCGAGTATTGGTCATGTCACCTTTGATGGTGACTCAAATGAGAGCCAATGTGAAACATCAACAAGTGATGCCAGCACTGATGAAGCTTGATCAAGAGCTCAAAGCAGAACTACAAAAGACAAGTGAAAAGTTACAATGGGATGAAACTACAAAGACATTGCATTATCACCATAACTTTGCTATTCAGAAAAATGCCTTATTTCAAAAGCACAAGGTTCCAGGATTTTTCAAGCGTTTTATGCTCCCATGGGTACAGATACCGTTATGGTTCTCTATGTCTGTTGCTTTAAGAGATCTAACTCTTAGTTTACCTTTTACAACAAGCAATGCAGTTGTGTTTGAGACAGCTTCCCAGCTAGCTCAAGAGGGCTGTTTGTGGTTTCCTAATCTATGTGTGCCTGATCCATACTTTGTTTTGCCACTGCTGTTTTGTTGTGCAAATCTTAGTGTCATTGAAATTTACAGAGGAGATGGAAAAAGGAAGCTTCAAGGTCTTAACAAAGCTATCATCTATGGTGTGAGACTTGTTTCTATTGTTATGTTTCCAATTGCATGTCAGATGCCTTCTGGTGTTGTGCTCTATTGGTTTTATTCCAGTTTTTATGGAGTTCTACAAGCATTGCTAATGCGCTCTACCAAAGTGAGAACAATGCTTGCCATTCCTGTCTCACCTGCAGAATCCAAAACACCATACAAGGACCTACTCAATAGATTTTTACCCACCTCAAAGAAACTCTGAAGTTAACTTGTTCACTCCTGAACTTCACAAAGCATAAAAAACGATGCTAAAACATCTCTGAAATTCGACAGGTGCTGTCAGTGGAAACTCAAGTTTGCTGGTAACTTTGAATAAGCAAGGTTTTAAGGTGCTGAAATATTATTTAAAAAAAACGAGTGCATGACATGCTTCTATCTTTGCTCAAACTCATTTTTTAAAGTTATGCAGAGGATTTGTCTTTTGCCAACAACCTACATGAGTCTTTTATGCGATCAGAACATTTGTTATGTCCACATGCTAATTAACCAGAGTTGCAATGTCAATGAAAAGATAAAATTACAAATTCAAGAAGATAAACGTACAACTTGTTTTGCAGTGTATTGTTGTGGATTAGTTAAAGCAAATAGTAACGACTGATTTGTAATAATATCAGTTGTTAAATCACTACGGCAGCCTATTTTTTGTCTGGCGTACTGTTGCATGGAATTAGACAGTTCATCAGCATTTCTTAAAGATTTTCTGTTTTGCCAGACTTCNTAGCAAAGTGAATGTCATACTAAGAAACAGTGGCTGATGTTTTATTCNACTTGTTCCTTTTCTTTGCAGAGTTTGTAGTTAAAATCATTAAAACATTCAACAAAATGTCAAGATACGATCGTGCCATTACAGTGTTTTCACCAGACGGTCACTTATTTCAAGTGGAATATGCTCAAGAAGCTGTTAAAAAAGGTTCAACAGCTGTAAGTGATTTTCGCTTTGTGTTTCAAGATTAATATTGTTATTGTGCAATCTAAGTAGGTGTCAATGAGAATTTTTTTTGTGATGAAAACTCTGCCGACAGACCAACCATGTGCGCGTGGTTTTCTGTGATGGTCTGCTTGCAGTGTGCTTTTTTATGTGATTGGTATCTATGCATGTTCATATTCAAAGTGCACAGTCCAATCGATAATGAAGCTTAGAACACAGTATGTTGTATTTGTTCTGCTCATAAACAATGTGACCTCTCCTGTTGAGAAGTNACAGTTTGAGCGAGTTCATTCAAAGGCATCAATGTAGTTTTGTAAAGATTTGCAGGCGAAAGAGAACTGAATTAGAGTTTTTGCTGCAACTCGTGAACTTTTACCATTTCTACGAAGGTTGCTGTGAGAGGAAGAGATGTCGTTGTTTTGGGCGTGGAAAAGAAATCGGTTGCAAAGCTGCAGGAAGAAAGGACCGTACGCAAAATCTGCACTATCGACGATCATGTCTGCATGGCGTTTGCTGGTGAGCTCTTGCCTAAAAATCTGCTGTCATGCGACTCAGGTCGACAATAAACCAACGACACATTATCAGTTAGAGGCGCATGATTATAGGAAACAGCCGGGATCACAACTGTAAGACAGACTGTCAATGCTTGTTTGTTTTACATGGATAACGAAAAGACCCGGAGGTCATCAACGTCAGCTGACCATCGTAAGGACTGGCCCTCAGCAATTGACACCGATCTCCCAGAACTGCTTTTTCACACCAGTTTTTTATAATCTTACCAATCCCAATATGTTTGGTAAACGCAGACCTGTCCGTCCAGAAGCACCTCCGTGAACAATTCCCAACGTGCAGTAGTTGAAATCGTGCAGCTGCATCGTTGCCTCGCATTTTATCCAAGCCGTTATGATATTTGCTATGTCCATAGTGCGTCAGTTCGTAAGCTGAACTTGTATTTAGAAAATCATAATCTGCGTGTGTGCGTTAAAAAAATAATCGAAAGTGAATTGATGCTTGTAACCAGGATAAGCTGTTTAGTTACCTCGAGGGAAGAGAACTGTTGTGAGCGAGCGCTCCGAGCTTACCAGCAGAGCTTCTCACACACGCTTGATACTACGACCTGCATTAGAATTTTGTATGCAATTTCAGGATTCGTGCACATACGCGCTCACCACGCGTTTGTGCAAATAATAAATGCTCGCGTTGCAAAACCTAGGTATCTCCCTTCAAATCCTGGTTGCAGCAAATGTGTATCATACAGCGTCCAAAAGAAACAACTTACAATTGTTAGAGATGGGTTTCGCCCAATTGGTATGCTCGCCTTAAAACGACGTTTTTCTCTCCGGGCACGTTTACTGACAATCGATCCTCACATCGTGCACAGGATGAAGCCACTAAAGTCAGATTTCCAGGCATGACCGAAGTCATCAAAATAACCTATACCAGTTGGTGGCGAAAGCCTCGTTGGCGTACGCGTGCTACCAGCCGGTGCCCCTCATTCGCAGTCGAGCTGTTGTTGAGCGCTTTTTTTTAATCAAAATATTTTCCAATTCGCGAACGGCACTCCTGAAGAACAGACTTCGGGAACAGCAAGCTTTGCACTCCTTGCTGAAGGTGCCTTGCGCGCAGTGTGTAGCTACATGCAAGCTTGCAATCCGACGCGAAGTCAAATTCCCACCAACCAAGGTTGCGGAGTCGGAGGTTTTTGAGTGGAGTCGGATTCCTAACAACACTGGAGAGTCGGAGTCGGATTTTTTTGTCCGACTCAGGCTGTCCAGTTGGATAATTTTTTACATCACACTCCTAAATTGCGAATTCCTGTTGAAGTGGTACAATTTCTTTTGAAACTTTTGTTGAAACAGAGTTTTCTTGTTGTACACCACGATTTCCATTGATTTTAACAGCCAAATTCCATTCCCTTTATGTTAAGGAGTCGGACATTTTGCCTCCGACACCGCAATCCTGCCACCAACGTCTTCGATCCAGAGGAGTAATTTACCGATTCATGCACAAAGCGTTTCCGACCTGTGTTGGTGCTAACGATTGAAAGTTGCTGCCGATGACAGTCAGTGATTTTCTTTCTCGTTCGCTGCAGGGCTGACCGCCGACGCCCGCATCATCGTCAACAAGGCGAGGATAGAATGCCAGAGCCATCGCCTCACCGTCGAAGATCCAGTCACAGTCGAGTACATCACGCGATACATCGCCACTGTGAAGCAGGTGACCGTGCGACCGAACAATTCTCGTAGCCTGCGTGCGTTGCTTGCGTTGTTGAAACCTGCTTGAGAATGGAGTTCGGCGCCCTGGCTCGAAAATGTCAGAACGGGACGAGGTTCACATGACATGGGAAGCATGGCCATGAAAACGAGTGTTTTATTGACAATATATCAACGTTGTTTAGATCTTACATCCCTTGTGCTGATTTTATTTCCATAGTAATGATTCGAGCACAGCGTTGCACACGTCAGTACATGGCAATCGTTATACAAAGATTTAAAAAAAAATTGTACATGGCAACCGTTTTAAGTTATTTTCGGCCCGTTTCCGATCGTATGTTTGCCGTTTGAGTTGTTGCAGCTTTGTGTCTTGGCGACATTTATTTTAGCGTTATTTGAAATTGAAAATACAGGTTCAAATTTAAACCAGTATTTTTCGCTCGACCTGCCCTTTGAAGGTCGTCACTTCCGAAGCTTGATGACGTTATTCGCACAATTCATTACGCAACCGCTTTCGGAAATCTTACCTAACTACGGTGGTAACAGGGGCGAATCCAGCCAGTAAACTTAGGGGGAGGGCGACTTCAGTAATTTTTGGTAGTCAAGTCTCATAACGGCTTCGCTGCTGTAAGAGAGATGAATTATACGTCACAGCACTGCTGTGACAAAAAAATCGACGACAAAATGGCCTTTAATAGCGAATGTTATTTTCCGAATTGTACGAAATTATGGTGAAAAAGGTTACTTTCGTAGGTTTTAGGAGGGGCGATCGCCCCCCCGCGCATGCGCCCCTGGGTGCTAAGGTTGTGAGATGACGCTATGTGCCCCAACCAGGCACAAGTCGCTTATTTGTCAGTGTTGCCCACAGCAGATATAATCATTGTGTTTTCAGTGAGCGTTCCATCTCAACGATAACGGACTTGTCCAACATGTTCCTGCTTTTCGATGTGATAGAGTAAACGCTTTAGCACGTCAAACTACGTTTATCTTTTTTTTTCGACGATCCCATATCGCTGCACTGGTAAAGAAAGTTTACACTCAATCACACGCGGTGTATTCTGAGTGTTTGTTCTTGCGTCGCTTTACTCGCGCACACTTGATGCTGAACGCTGTTGCAGCGTTTCACAAGTAAGTTTTGTTGCAGTGTTTTACAAGTAAAAACAAGTGCCGACAAAAGCTTCTTCCACACGACAACCTTGTGTTTTTTGTTCGTTCAGAGATACACGCAGTCGACTGGTAGACGGCCTTTCGGGCTCTCCGCCCTGGTCGTGGGCTTCGATTACGACGGAACTCCGCACATTTACCAGACCGACCCGTCAGGGACGTATCACGCGTGGAAAGTGAGTTGCTTCCAACCACTGGTGGAGCAGTTGTTGCTCAAGCAGTTGCTCGAATTCTGTTGTTGTTCCAATGACGGGGTGCAGTGTATAAAGAGCAGTGTTATTATTAAGCCTTTTCTTCGCACAACAGCATCCTTTCTGTGTTTTTTAAAAACTCGCCAGACTCGGGCGAATCGAACTCAACTTGTTTCATTCGCAGATCGATTTTGTCCCTGAACGGCGAGTTCGCTTTTTGGCGCAATTGTGGATGTGCAGAGTATTTTGTGTCGCCATGGGCTGCTTTTGACTGCTGTGCAGTTTTGAATCCGATCGAGTCCTGATCCACAAATTTTTTTTAAATCATCAGTCCGATCCAGTCCTGATCCGCCAATATGAAATCATGTAGTTTTATTTTGCCTCATGAGGCAAAAGAAGTACTGGAGCTATTTTGTCTTCAGCCAAATACGATTGGTTGAAGGCAAAATAGTTATAGCAATCCTTATGCCTTATGAGGCAAAAAAGACACAGCCTTTTGGCACTTCCAAAATTTAACAGAAAGTCTCTATTTGGCATCAGATGGAACAGCACTTCAAGAGTTATTTTGCCATTAGGAGAATCCAATTGCTTGGATTGGTCAAGTGACAAGGACGATACACTTGGATTAGCGTAAGATCCTTGATGACCTAAAACTCTAAACCTAAAACCAAACCCAAAACCTATACCCAAAACCAAAAGATAAACCCAAAACTGAAACCAAAACCCAAAATTCAAACCTAAAACTCAAACCGAATCGGTGAATCTAAAAGTTGAACCTAAAATCTAAATCCAAACCATAAACCTACACCGTAAAGGTAAACCCTAAAACTGAAACTTAAACATACACCCTAAACGAAAACCCTAAACGTTTTGAAAAAGTACAATAAAAGCACTCCTGTCAAAGGTGTAACCTCTACAAGCTAAGCCAAAGGAAATTGTAAGAGCAGAACCAACGAACAATCGCGCAGCAGGCATTGACACTAACCACTCAACTATATTCACGTTGCGACTAGAACACAACGTTATACATGTACAAAGGTGGATACAGTTCGAAATGCAAAATAGTCCCAGCAGAGTTTTTGCAATTGATGGCAAAATATACACTACCATTTAGCAAACTTGTGAAATCCGATTACAACTAAAATTTTTGAGGTTTTCAGAATAACCACATTAAAACAACGAAAATTTTCTCAGTCCGATCCAGTCCTGATCCGGCCAAAATTGGCATCAGTCCTGATTCGTTCTCATCTCTGCTTTCTACCGTTATTAGGAAGCAGCTAGTTGTCGGAAAACGTCCAAACCACCAATAAACAGTCACATGTATCTATGCCATGGAAAACCTATGCATTTTTGCAATATATCTCTTAGTTATTATTCAACATTCTACATGATATCTGAAAATGCTCACAGCATGCATTTCTTTTTTTAACTGACTATAAATATCTGATATTAAAATGCACGTGAGACGAGGACAACGACCAGTGGTAAAATATCATTTACGCAAGTCTCTTCGTAATTCACAAAATACGCGCCTTTTCGTTCAAAAATAATGCACCAAACAACGGCTAAACCGCAAAAGCATAAACTAAATACACGAGCAAACCTAAGAAGACCTACTGCCGCACTCAACTACGGTGCAGCTTGGGCCAGGGATATCTGAAAGAGTGCCATTGACTAGCGTAGGTAATACTCGTTTCTGCCACCTAGTGTCACTCTACAGCAGTGCTTTTCAACCTTTTTCGCTGCAGCGAAACCTTCCGCAAATGTTTGTGTTGCTCCTGGAACCCTGTGCAATGATGTAGGTGTCTATGTTGTTACGACCGCATGGAACTGTGGCTGGGAATTTCGGTTTGTTTTGGCGGAACCCCTGGTAGCCACTCACGGGACCGTGAGATTCCACGGAACCCTGGTTGAAAAACACTGGTCTGCAGCAAAACAGAACTGGGCTGATTTATTTTTGTAGAAAAGTTTGTTTTAACAAATTATAATATTTAGTTCTGTCCGACCACAGCAGACATCACTAGAAATTTGTATGCAGTCCCTGGACAAGCCTTTGAGGCGAAACCGGCGTAAAATGAATCTTCCGGCCGGAGTCCGCTTCGGCACACCCTGCTCACCTATGTCCTGTAGACATGCACCCCCACCTCGCGTGAATGCATTGTTTTCGTTTAGACTTTCGCTTGTGATGTCACAAACTAAATTGTGAAGACCAAACTGCAGCATACGGCCTCTCGGCGTGTTAGCTTGTCGCACAATACACATAATATTTTTGTCATTTTATCAATCAATAGTTTAGTAATGCATTCGCTACTTCAGATGATGCCGTAAAAGGCGCGTTTCAAAATATGGTTTATTTGAAATATAATATGTTTGTCCACTCCAGCCCTGCACCCTCAAAATGTAAACCCGCCCGCACACTCCTGACCCGCGCCCGTCCCGCACTGTTTCCGTCCCAAACCTGCACCTGTCACTGTGTGCCTGAAAACCACTGAAAACTCATGCAATGTGTTACGTCGCTAATGTCAATTTATTCAGTAGTCATTTCAAAGCCAGTTGATTCTCTTACAAAACACTGGCAAAGAAATGTGAAACCTTTCAGTCAACCTTCAGCGCTTCTTTCTCAGAGCACTGTTAAAAAACAGTATGTCGTTCATTGGCAAACTCTTTAATTTTACGAATTGCACAGTCATGTTAAACATTCTTTCATTAGCAAGCTCTAGTTGCCATCACGCAAAATATATTTCTTGCAAAATCACTGATAGCTAGAAACTCCACTATGTGGTTTCGTCATCATTGGAGTTTGCATCTACACCCATGTTGTACGACAAGCTCTCTGTAGCATTGAATTTCTCGTCCATGTCACTTTCACATGCATTGGGTCAACATTCATTTACCCGCACAAAGAATTTCTTAACCCGCTCCCGACCCGCACCGAGTTCAACCTGCGTTCGCCCCGCGCAGGACTCTAAATGCTTCTTAGACTCGGCTGAAGGCACTCGTGATCAGGTTTCATTGACCTAAACTTCGGAAAGACCGTGAAATAATGATACTGTCATATGCCGCGCCCTCCTATCGTTGGTGTTTGCCTCCCCCGCATCGATCCTGAAGCTTCGTATCCACACTCGCACTTTTTAACGCGCCCACAGGCGAACGCGATCGGACGAAGCGCGAAGACCGTTCGCGAGTTCTTGGAAGAAAAGTACAACGCAGATGTGGCGGCGAGCGACACCGAGACCATCAAGCTGGCGGTGAAAGCGCTGCTCGAGGTGGTGCAGTCGGGCAGCAAAAGTATGGAAATCGCCGTCATGAAACGCGGCCAACCACTGCGGGTGAGTGCTTTGAAGCTGTTTTTTATCGGCCGTAGACCGAGATGGTTTTGAAATGACCGAAAAAAAAATTACGTCATTTCGGTCAAAATATATCTGAAAGCATAGGCTGAAAAAACACTGTTACGGCCAGTTCTGATAGAACTGTGAAACAAATGACCGAAATGTTTTAGTGACCAAATTGTCTCAGCAAAAAATGGTCGAAATGTCTCGGCGAAAAAGAAACAGATGTGAAATACACTGTGAACTGATGGTGCCGGTATGTCACATCATTTTGCGTCGGCAAAAGCTCCCGTAGCTTTTTAAACATCAGTTACTAGTTATTAGTAATAGATTGTAATCTGCGTTGCAGTCGGTGGGAAGTGTTGCCCGCTATATTTTGAACACGATTTTTTGTGAGATTCTTTTGTTTGCTGTGCGGTCGATAGCAGTGTCCGTCTCTCAATCTAGAGCAGGGGTCTCAAATTGCTCCGAGGGCCAAATGAGGACTAAGAAAGTAACCCGAGGTCTGCATTATGACGTTAACCTCAAGTATGGCGGTACCTGAACTTTACCACAAGCAGCCTTTACATCTTATTTCCTGCAAAATGTATCATGAGTTATAAGGGACTCATTTCTAGCCTTCTCTACGTTCGTTTGAAATGAACTTGTTGACTCGACAGCTAGTCGAGCACTTTTAAATTCCTGGTGAATAAACTTAATTACGTAAATGTTAATTATTTAAAACTTTCCAAAAAACGTCGCGGGCCATAGACGGGCCGCGTGTTGGCGACTCCTGATCCAGAGGTTGGGTGGTCGATCCACGGCCATCGAATGAATCGCCGTAACACTCCTCGGAGAAGAGCGTCCACCTCAGCCACTCTGGCAAGAAGCTAATTTCAGACTTTCACCTGTCGTAAATTGCAGTCAATCCTTCCATAGAAATTCGTAATAAAGAAAGTTTATCTCCTCATGTATGACTTTTTTAGGCTTCCTCCTGTCTTTCTGCGGTAAATGATAGCAGCTGAACACTGTTTTGATTTAGATTCTTTTCTTGACAGAAAATGGTTGATAACTTCGTAATTGCAAAACGTGTAGCATTTCAACGTGTTCTCTTGGTGTCGGTTTAGCGAAAAACCGCTGTACGACACGCAGCCCTATCAAGAAGTTTTGAAGCACAAACTGTCCACGGCCGTCGTCTTTCGACCACTTGCTGCACTCACAAATTAAGCGCTTTTTGAGTGGGGTAGGACGGGGGAGGGATATCGGCTTAATGTGTGCTGGCAAGGCAAATACCAGTCACGCTCAGAGCACTTCTTGTGGACTGTATGTGAGATCTCGAGGGCACCGCTTACTCTGCACGCACTATTAACAGGGTTCCCACGCGGTATTCAAAGTATTGAATTTCAAAATGGGTTTTCAAGACCTTGAAAAAGTTTTGAAATTGGCCAAGATATGCGTTAAGTGTTGCAAAAGTATGGAATGTCTAAATCAGTGGTTGCCGACCCTTTTCATCTCGTGACCCCCATTCGAACATATGACATAAGCGCTCGGCCCCAACCATTAACCGCAACTCTGAAGTTGTTAAAATAACAACCGACAAGATAAAAAACACATCATTTTACATGTTACGTTCAGTGTACTGACATTCATATGCATAACTAAGAGCACCCATGCTAACCAGTGGAACGACTGAGCTTGCAGCCGTGCAACTAGTCTTGAAATTCTTGGAGGCGTGTTGGTGAGAAATAATCTCATGTCATTCTCAACGTCCAGTCTATTCTTTCACTTTTGTTTTACTGTAATGTGGACAGGGGTTAAAAGTCCAGCCTCACAGACAGGGGTGGATATTAGAATTTAGGGGGCTCGGGCTAGGGGGGGCTGGGGCTAGGCTAGGGGGCTCTTAGAAAGGTGACCAAAATAGTTGTTGAGGAGCCTCCTTTGGAACATTTGCAAATAATTGTTGTTATATTTTCAAAAACATACGACTTGCTTCAGAACTTATTACAATGTGGCTTTAGAGTGGCTCGTAAGTTTTTTCAACAGAACAATACAAAAACCTGTTTTTTTCGCTGAGACGTTTCGGTCGTTGGTTTTGCTGGACATTCTAACCGAATTGACTTAATGTGTTGTTTGGTGATTTCAAAATATATTCGGTCGATGACTGGGAAAAGCCAGGCAAAAACTAAGTGCGAAACTCTCAAAGTGTACCCGCGGAATCTCTGAAAAAGACGGACCCGAAATGGCTGTTTCTCGTTCACCCCCCCTGATATCCACCCCTGCTCAGAGGTAGGTGGAAACGAATGGAAAGAGACAACGAAACGGGAGCATGGTTAGTTTGGGTGTGATTGCTGCATCGCGCATCAGGACTACGTCAGGGATATTTCAGAGAACAGGTCATGTGTTTAGGAATCATTTCGCAGTTCAAAATAAGCTCACACATGAATAACATCATCATTTCATTCAAAAAGTGAATACAAGACTATTCCGTCGAGTTTCCATTGCAGGTAATGCAAAAGCATTATTTCGTTTAGGATGCAACCATTTGTTTGAACCGCAAATTATAGTGTTAGAAAGTTACTTCGAACACATCACTGTCACTAGTTGGGCCTACTGGTAAGAACCCGCCTCTGTCAACTATGCACTGTTTTGTGCTGGATTCATGACTGTGAACCACAACGAATACAAAATAATGAATGTAATTAATAGGCTGTGGAACTGTAATGACAAAAATGTCGGTGACCTTAGTTGGAATTTCAGCTGGAAAGTATTCACAACAGGACAAATGTTTACGAGGCTGACATAATTTCAACATCACTGGCCAGCGCTTAAGTTTTCTTGTGCTGCCGTGTTTTTGCAATGGGGTCCTGCGCGGGTTCAAATTTTTTGTCCGCTCCCGCCCCGTACCCACACACTTCTAACCCGCCCCCGTCCCGCAGACCATATCAACCCGCCCAGCCATGCACTTTTTCTGAAGCGTACCAAATCCGCGTCTGTCTGAAAGCTACTAAAAACTTATTACGGCTGAAGACATGTCTAAAAACCAGCGAAATCAAGCTGCTCATTCTTTTCATTGGCAACCAAAACTTTTCCACACATTTGATCTTCCGCAGTCAACAGATTTGAGGTGATAAAAAAACACTTTTCAGTCGAGTTGTGACCAGCTGTGCGTTAAGCGCTGTCTTATCCATTNAGAAGTGCTGCTAGACTGAATTATTCCTCACCACGTACGACGGTTGCATTGGAAAATGGAAATGGTCACTTGCCAGCACTAGCGTACGGAGGGGGGTGGCCACTGTGCCATGGCCCTCCCCTCAGACCCTAAAAATAAAAAATGTATAAACAGTTTTCGGCAGTGTGTACTGTCAGTATTCGGCACTGTATACCAAAATGTTAAATTTTAGGCGAATAACACAATTTTGTTTAGAAAAACGCCTCTCAAAAGCACAAAATGACTATATTTTCTACAAATTTATGGGGAGGCATCGCCCCTTTGGCCCTCCCCTCGGAAATTTTGTGTGNACCCCACTGCTTGCCAACCACACGGCAAGAGTTTGAGGTAACGTTTCGCAAAAAAATGGTTTGTTAGGTCTGCATCACAATGTAACAATTGCTGTAGGCCTACCGTCCTAAGCGCAATGTTGGTAAACAACTTTAGTACATTCACGTGCTTTGCGATTTTTGAGCTGATCAAGTTCATGTTCTTGGCTCAAAATTCAATTACCCGGACAATCAATTCCTTATCCCGCGCCCGCCCCGCACCAAGTACGACCCGTCCCGCAAATGCGGGTACCCGCAACCCGCGCGGGTTAACCCGCCCCGCGCAGGAATCTATTCTACAATCAGGTCGATCGAAACTGCATGGGAGAAATCATATAGGAATTATAATGTAGATAATATTATCTTCAAAATCATATGTCCGTGTTTCGGTTGTGCTAATGCAAGACACAACTGTTCGCGACCCCACAAAATCTCCTCTGCGACCCACCGGTTGGGAATCACTGGTCTAAATGGAAAAGAAATTTGGAGTATCTGAGCGGAATTTTACTGAAGGCAAAGCAGTTAATTATTTATGCGTTGTTATGAAAAGTGCAAAATTGAGTTTTCATGATTAAGAATTTCAAAAAAATGAAGAGAACTAATGGTATTTAACTTGTGAGTATGGAAAATGAAATGATTTTTTTTTAATGTGTGGGAACCCTGTAATGATGTCATCAGCTTTTGTTCTGTGCCGCATGTCAGCGGAATCTCAACCTTATGCTGTAGTCGGGGTTGACTTTCTTCGACCGGGTCGAGAAATCAGCTTCACGCCGCAAACATTCTTTGCTGACAATGTATTTCACTTTGCAATTTCTAAGCTGCAACAATAATTTATCTTTGCGTTAGATGCTGGAAGACAAAGAAGTCGAAAAAATGGTTGCTGAAATAGAGAAGCAAAAGGAGGAGGAGGCGGAAAAGAAACAAAAGAAAGGAAAGAGCTCTTCGTAGGATGAAAACATTCGCCACAACAATAGACTTGAAGTATTCAGCGAAAATGTGCTGCTACGGGACGTCCACTTGCTTGTTGACTGTCTTAAACGGAGGCCCCACGTTCCCTAATACGATGAAGGCAATGCAAGGACGTTTAAGTCGGCTTTTCTTGGATTAAAAGTTACTTGGACTTCGAAGCATCACTGTTGTAGAGAGCAGCTTTTTCAGTCACTGAAACTGTGCAATTGACGCAGCTGCTCGTCGGTTCCTTTACACACGTAAAAATATTTAATAATTGCACCGTGCATAACGCAAACAGAAGAACGCTTCGCAACGCGTGTCAGACAACGTGAAATAAAACAGTTTGTTTCGTCGACTGCACTTCCCGGTTTGAAGCCTCAGGTAAAATAAGATAGGTTGGTTGGCTTGGCCGTCGCACAATCTACGACGCTGTTGATGTCACCAGAAGAGAACGCTCAGTCCCATCGCGACGCAACACAAGGCCACGTACGGGCTGAGCCGTTCACCTGCAAAAACAAAAAACTCATCTGCGAAATCATGTTACAAGAGAACTCCGAGTCTCGTTAACACATGAGAATTATTATCAATGGCAGTTGTTAGCACAAGCAGATATGGTTGATAGTCCAACCCAGTGTTTCTCAAAACTTTGTTCTATCGCACCTTTTTTACTCTCGATGATACATCATCGTTGCCACCCCCAACGCCTGATGAAGCAAACAGAAAGTAGTATTTTTGAAGAATTTCATTTACTGCAAAGAAAATTGATAAATGCCACGGTCCCCAGTCCAATGGGATGGATG
>JGI24021J15306_10003052_pt1 | contig 18663 bp, 15 predicted proteins | sample Ectturendosymbi1_FD_15306 | JGI IMG/M metagenome (IMG submission 15306)
CTCCGCACTTTAATTCCAGACACTGGTACACACACCCCCAGAATGACCCTCCCAAGAAGATCCTGGGTCCGGATCAACCGCCTCCACACTGGTGTCGGATGTTTCCGCTCCTGCCTATACAAATGGGGTATGGCTTCCTCTGCAGCCTCTGAGTGTGGCACAGAACAAACCATCGACCATGTTGTCCTGTTCAATCGACCCCCCACGGACTACACGGCCTGACAGTTCTGGACGATGAGACAACAGAATGGCTGCTCAACACCTGCCTTGATATCTAGGTGGCTAGCAGTAGATAAAAGAAGAACTCGCTCAAACGACAGAAGAAGAACTGTGCTGCTGGTGCCACAAACTCAACATTATATGTGGACGAAGTTGGATACAGTTCGAATGGCAAAATAGTCCCAACAGAGCTTTTGCCATTGATGGTAAAATAGACGCTACCATTCCATAATGATGGACCTTTCTGGTTTGCTCAAGCCTAGGCTAGTAAGTACTGAAGTTTACCCAGAAGGCAGAAATGCTAGTTTAACTATAGCACTTCACCTATTATTATTATTAATGCATTGCTTGCCCACCATCAATTATTATCGTTCAACCCCATGTGCCTTCACTCTGATTAATGCATTGCTTGCCCACCATCTGTGCAATTATAAGAATGAATGCTGTGTACATATGATTCAACATTTGTGTATCCTTACTTTTTTGCTACCTGTATATTTGTTGTTCTTTGTCAATGGTTATTGCATACATAGTATTGTATTTATTGTCATTAACTCTTTGGCGTCCGGCTGGTTTTGGGGATTTTCGAAAAAAAAAACACCTAAACGCACGTGGCTTTGCGTGGGATTTTCTCCGGTCCGGTATGTTCTACAGACCCGGTAAAAGTCTCAAAAGACATGGCAAGTCTTTTAGTCTGCACTTGAAAAAATTTTTTTGCTTGTGGGATGCGGGTTTTTTGTCAGTGACATCGTAAGTAGAGGACTTTTAGGCCACCTTGGCCCACTTTGCCTGGCCCTGGGCGTCAACCGTTAGGTGGAAGTGTTTCACTGAAGTTTTTACTGGAAACTACGCTACAATCCGAGTCTTTTGATACTTTAAATAACCTGCTGGGGTTTCGGGTTCAAAAAGTTATGATGTAAGTTAGTAAAAATATTTGACTAATTAGATAATTAATTAATTTGTTTGTTTTAGATCCTGACTTTTGAATCAGAAACGCTAGAAAGTTGATCAAAGGCTCAAAAGACTCGGACTTGAGCCTAGTTTCCAATAAAAACTTCAGCGAAACACTTTGGCCTAGCGGTTGGGCCCTAGGCCAGGCAACATGAGCCAAAATGACTTTAAAACTACCTCACTTATGACATCAGTCACAAAAAATCCGCACCCCCCAACCGAAAAAATTTATTTCGAGGCAATCTATTAGACTGGCCGATCCGTTTGAGCCCTTGAACAGCTCTCTAGTGCAATCGGCGGAGGAGCTAGGGCATTGGTAAGGCAACCGAAAACTGCTGTTTTTTAGGCCGAAATCGAAGTATGAATAGATCGTAGACCGGCTCTCAAAGTGTTAATGCAATGATTCTCAATATCTTTCTGATCACATACCACCTGATGATTACCACATTTTTTGGACCATAAGGTGCACTTAAAATCCTTTATTTTCTCACAAACGGAAAGTGCACCTAATAATGTGGTGTGCCTAGTGTATGAATGTGGTTGTGCTTTCTCATCTAGGACCAATTTTATGTGGTAAACAGTGCTATTTATTCAATTGCTAGTTATGATTTTTTATAAACACACCGTTGTTTTGTGTAATAAACCAACAACAATTGCAATGAACAGCGCATGTGGTTCCACGAGTAGCTTGCATACACCCGGATGTTGAAACACAGATTGTATTACTCTGCAAGGCTACTGCACACAGCTATATGCATTACTGTGCAAGGTTCTTGACTACATTGGTGTACACTGAATCAAACATGTGCACAGCTTGTAGTTCATTCTGTTCATGTCTAGTGGATTAGGCATGTGTGACAGATTAAACTCCCTTGTATGTAATCTGCTGGTTGTTGTCATCAAGGATAGCCCAATATAATGCGCCTCTTATCTGGTGTGCCTTACGTATGAAAAAACATTAGCTAGCATTCAAGAATTGAAACTGTGCCTTATGGCATGTAAAATACGATATTTACTGTTGCTGCGTACCAGCTGTTCCAGAAGAACTTAACTTGTTCATTTGTACTTAAGCTTACTAAAAAGACAGTTTAACACTTTGAGTACCGGCAATACTTAGTAAGTACAGAATAGAGACAGGCTTCATACATATATGGATCTGTTGATAAACATTATATTGCCATAGGTTCTTTTTTTTCTCAGTCATAATGTTAAGCCTCTGTTGTGCATTAAAACTAATGAGGGTAAACAGTTTTTTAATGTTTGCAATGTGGTTTGACAAAACAATGCAGCTCACATGAGTCAACTTAGTTTGATATGTTATACTTTGATGATGAGTTTTTTATATTTATTTAGTTTTAACATATATAATGTTTGCAGTTGTGGGATAACATCCATTGCCAAGGCATCTGCAATGATTATGCAGTGCATGAAGCAAAAAACTGCACTTGCTCTAGACAAGTCACAGAAACTAACTATAGAAAATGCACCTTTTCAGGTACAATAAAGGTTTACTGCAATCATTGAACTTATTTCCCAGTTCAGTAAGTTATAATGGATTTGGTTCCGAAAGTATCATCAGACTTCAATTCTGCAACATACTGGGAAAGTTTCTTCACAAAGCGGTTGAAAACATTTGAGTGGTATGGAAATTATTTTGAGCTACATGGGATATTGAACCGATACATTAAAGCAAAAGGTTAGAGAAATTGTATCTTAACTGTCAATACTTCATTTCCATTTCTTTGGACTCATGATGCATAGCTACATGTAATCATTTTCTGATACAATTTTTTTTCTGATTAATTTGACTAACCTTGGTGGAGATGGAGACTAATACTTTTTATTTTCATGGTAGAAGTATAAGTGAAGATCTAGAAACATCTTGTAGCTGCTAACTATATTTTTTAAATGCAGACGACTCTGGTAAATTACATATTGGTTAAATGCATAAACCACTTTATCGAATAGGATTCTTGAATCCCAAACCAAAAACATTCATATGTGAAAAAATAGTCTGATTAATCGCATAACATTTAATCGCATAAACAGGATACTTGCATAGAATTGTTGTTTGCATTTGTAAATTTGTATCACTGAACCCTTTAAGGCCTGCAGAGTGTACGATCAAGCATTTTAAAGTTATTATCTGCCATAACTTGCAAACTAGAGAGTCTTTACGCAGTCATTTACCCCATGAAAAAGGGGTTATGAGGGTCATTCTCTGAGCTGTTACCATTTTTAGTACCCTCTAAAACCATTACTTGCTGTTTGTATCCAGGTATTTCGTTCTATACTCAATATGAGTAACTTCAAAATATCATAGATCAGGTGAATATGTAGATCTTGACCAAGAAGGGGGCCTCGCAGCTGGTGGTCAAAATGTGACAAATGTATATACTCTACCTGACAAAAATCCCGTTTTGAGATGCCTAACTTTTGATCCACACCTCTTAGCCCAATTTGGACAACAGATTCAAAAAGAGCAGGCCAGAAATATCGAAAGTGCCAATTTTCAAACGTATAACTTTCAAAACGAAGACAGTGATCCACGAGGGCAAAAATGGGATGTGGCCTTTAAAAATTTAAAGGCTATAAAATCTAAACCGCTCAGAATTTTGATCTGAAGCTTGGGGATTTTTCATTGCTCTATTGGTGCAATTTTAAGCAAAATTTGAGATGGTGTCTGGAAGCACTGGTTGAGTTGGGCTGGAATGACCTCTATGGAATTCACTCAAAATTGTAGAAATGTGAAGAAATATAAAAAATGTGCTGCTCAAGGGTTTTGTGTGCATTCACAGAAGTTACTTCAGCCCTGTACATATTTACTTTCCATCTAGTTATCCGCTTGCACCATTTTTTAAACCTATAAAATTTGTTTCTTCAAAGTTATGTTTTGCTCAAATATAGCTTTTCAAGATTACCTGGACAAATTTGTTGAAACATCTGTTGCAAGTTGAGGTAATTTCCAAGCCAGCATGTCATATTAGTTGTTAACTTGTTACATGTGAAATTGTTCATTGCCTTTGCAGGCTGAATGCTACATTTAATGTTGTAATCAATCTTTCTCTCTTTCAGATGATATCTTGGTTGTGGGTTGTGGCAATTCTACACTGAGTGAGCAACTCTACGATGTTGGTTGTCAAAAAATTACCAATATTGACATAAGCAAAACTGTTATCAAACAGGTGTGTAAGAAACCTAAGAGAAGGTCTGAAATAGTTAAGACTTACTGTCAAAGCATTGATGGAAAGTGATTAAAATTGTTTGTTTGGAGCTGCAAGTTGTGGGTTATTTTGGTGCTTTTGCAACAATTGTGAATTTGTTATTAGCACCTTGTAATTTGATGGAAACTAGTTCGTGTTTGATAAATCTGAAAATAAGAAATATCTATTTTATATGATATTCTTTAGCCACATTCTGTTGTGTTCACAGCTTCATTGGTTCTAAGTTATAAGAAAGTGAAGTAAACATAAAAAATGAAAATTTTAAAAATGAAAACTCATGCAACTGGCTAAGCCTGTGTGGTACCTAACCAGCTTAATGCAGAAACGTGACTCTTACTCTTACTCTCATGTGATGGAGATGAAAGTCAAAAACCAGCGCTTAGTTCATGCTCTGCAAAAATCTTCCACACACATGTTCAGTTTGCAGGCTCTGCACGCCAGCAGAAAATGGCAAAACTAGAACATATGTTGCTTCTGTGGTTGCTAAAAAATGTGTCATTTTTTAAGGCAATGCAGTTTAAGTGCATTTAACAAAAAAAGCTGTTGAACTGATTTATTGTAGCTTGTTTGCTGCTGCAGATGCATGATCGCAATGTGGCTAGGAAAAACATGAAATGGTTAACAATGGACGTTACTAAGATGGAATTGGAAGACAATACGTTCAGTGCGGTAGTAGACAAGGTAAATTTCAATGTTGAACGGATTGTTTTCTATTAGCATGAAATATTTGAACCCACAGAACTGAAATCATGTCCAAGCTAATAAGTGTGAGCTTTATGCTGAACTTCATCTGTAAATATTTTGCACTGTATTAACTGCTATCAGAAGTTGTACTACTACCTGGTCTGCCAAGCTTCAACTGAAATTCGAGATCTTAGCTTGTGGGTATTCACTGTCTACGTTTTTATTTAGTGAAGACCTTAAGAACGCGTTAAATCGCATTGTTCTTGCACATGGTGTTTGTGCTTACTTGCTTGCAGTGTACGTGTATACATGGGCGCAATTTTGTTGTAAAATTTAGGGGGATTGGTTGATGTGAAACCAATATATTACGATACCTAAAGAGAAAATGTGAGGGGACATGGCATATTATGTGCCCACTGTCTGAAAAAGTGGGGGGACGCGTCACCCGTGTCCCCCACCTAGTTGCGCCCATGCGTGTATAAAATAACAGCGAAGTGACAAAGTGTCTAACAACTTCGCATTTTGTTGCAGGGTACCCTTGATGCTATGATGAGTGACACTGAAAACACTGAGCACGTTGAACAGATGTTCACTGAATTACGCCGAGTTGTAAGAATAGGTGGAAGATACATCTGCATCACTTTGGCCCAGGACCACATCGTTAGGAAAATTCTCAATTACTTTCCCGTTCATCAGTGGATCGTCAGGGTGCACAAGGTACATTGCTTGCGTATGAATTATCTCCCCCTTTGTCCCTTTTGCCAACTCGTGCAGCTCCTTCTGAAGAAGGTTGTTACTTGCGAAATTCGCCTCGTTAAACCGTGAGTGTTCCCTCATTCTATTCTGGTGTTACGTTTATTGTTTACTCCCAATTAGTTCATGTTGGACCGCCTCACTTCGAGACAATCACTTTCTGATTCAGGTAACATTGCTTGCAAAAACTGTACTTGTTCCCATATTCTTATTCCATGCATAAAGCATGCTGTTCTCAATCAAGTCAAATAATATGCGCTTGTGCAGCGGATGCGGACCTGCAAACGAGTTCACTCATGTTGAACAGATATATATGAGACCAGATGCATCGTCTGACTCCACTCTGAAACCCGCTAAGACATTGGAACACAGCCAAATTGGCATCTAGCGTGTCTTTGCAGAGTGTCATCAGATTGCGCCCAATTTCAACTTTTTTCTGTTATAGGTTAAGATACAGTACTTTTGTGTTTTAAAGTGGTGCTTAAGTGAGGGAAGAGTGTAGGCGTCTGCAAAACAATGGCAAAACAGTTAAATCCGAGCCTATTTCTTTCCAGCAAATAGAGTAACAGTCGTAGTGCCTTCCCGCATCATTGGGCATTTAAATAAGTGTTGCTTTTTACAGGTTTGGTCGCTTCCTGGACCCGATCAAGACCCGAACCGCATGCCCGTTTTCGCATTCATCTTCACAAAGTTTCAACCCCTGTCGGAAAAGATTCTTGAACTGTGTTTAGATGACAGAACAAAACCGACGCGAGTAATGTCAGAAGTATGTTACCTTTTCTACATGTTGAGTTGTTGCTAGTTCTTTAGCAAGAAACCAGGAGTGTAGTGGGGCAGGAACGCGTGAGAACGGCGTTCCCACACCTTTTTCAAGTTTTGCTTTAAAATGAGTTTGAAGCTGTTTTAAAATGGCTAGTTTTTTGGGTTGGTTCCCCCATCTTTTTTGTCAGCACTACATCCCTGCAAGAAACAGTGGTCTTTTGTTTTGCAGCAGTATTTACGTTTCATATAATTGTAAAAGAACGATCTATTTTGCTGTACAGGAAACGATAGTGGAGTTCGTAAAAACTCAGCAGTATTACGCTTTGATACGGAAGTCTCTGGTAAACGGGACTGCCACGGAAGACACACCTCCGGTTGAATTATACACCAATGGTAAGTGCACACTTCGAAACGTGGTCACTGTTTACTTGATTCTAGTATAGAGTGACACTGCACTTTGTTGGATCACTTATATATTTATTTTTTATTCTTATTTCTTTAGTCTCGTCGATGGGTTGTGTTGTCGACGCCCGTGACTGTCAAACTATGTCTCCTTACTTCTTGTTTTTAGATAACCCTAACGTACCTCGCTACGTGATTACCATAGTTGATCTAGAAAAGTGGAATCCTGTTTTGAAGTATGGTATTTTCATCATACCTCATGGAAGGGAAAGAGAGTGGCTTTTCGCGACCCCAGAAGGTATTCCTTTTTGCATTTGTTGTCAAATACAGCGATTTGAAGCGTATGCGCCGAGTAATTTCTTGTCACTAGTGCTCTGATGTGAAGCACATGAATGTATTGCCGGCAATTTTAAAGTTAACTGCGAGCGCAGAAGTACTATTTTAAATTTCCCAGTATATTTTGCTATGTTCAAGGGTTAATGCTTAGCATGTGATGGTATCCCTTGAACGTTGCGAAATCGGCTCGCTGTACGCGTTAGTAATTCATTAAGTGCATTCTTCGCAAAGCCCGTACTGCTCTGTTGTTCTCCGAATAGCCGACGCAAAGTAGCCACTTGTTCTGCCTGAAATACCTTGTCACGCATTGAAGGAATATTTCTGTGTTCCACTGCACTCCCCTCTGATGAATTATTTTTCACAGGCAGGCTGCAGTTGGCCGGAAGTGCCAGATTTCAAAGAATGGCTTTCGTCGCTCTGAACAGAGACCACGTGTACAAGGACGGAATGCAAGGCATCCAAGATGAGCTTTCTCCCCGTGTTTTGGAATTGGCCCATTCAAGCTTGCCGAGAGGCTACAAGGTTCGAGCTCGTCACGTTCAATGCACTTGCCGCAAAAAAGTGTGAATAAAACCAGGATTTTTGAACGTAGCGGTTCACAAAGGCGATTTATTTGGACGACGCTTCGACAAAATCAACTTTACGCTTATCGTAGCTTTGCAAACGTGCTGGAAATGTTCCTGAGTCCTGTTTAATTAGTTTCCCTCCAGATGCTGCAAAAACCCTACGAAAACAACAAATCTTGCGTCGTCTCTTCATGTGTCCCTGTTCTAAAAACTTCTATGAAGCTTCTTCGTTTGAAATTTTATACTGACCGGAAATTTACTCAGTTATGTGAATGTTAACATAGAAAACATGTCACAATGAAACAAAATCGCCTTTTCCTAATTGCTGAGTTTGGTCGTAATCGACTGTCATTGAGTTAAATTGTGCGTGTTTATATCCTGTGTAGCTGGTTTAATATTTATTGCCCACAGCCGCTCCAAAGCGTTTTCGCTTTAAAGCATAGTTCTTTCTCCACTCGTTATTTTCTCAACCGGAAAGCAGTCCCGGAGTTTCGCAGTTTTCCGAGTCTTTTGACTGCAATTGTTGTGAAGTGTTTCAGAAAACAAGGTTCGAAATTTTGAACCCGATATTAATGTAAACCATTTTTCCACCCCTTTATACCTCTTCAATACATAGATTTTATGTCACGTAATTGGTTGATGCACAGTTCTTATGTTGATACATCTTTCGTGCATTGCTGTTGGTGCTGACGTAGACGTATCGATATCGTGCTGATTGCACTACCAGTAATTGTTAATATTTTTTCCATCTTTCGCTTGCAGTGCTCTGTGAACGGTCTCTTCGTAGATTACGATCTTGTGTAGGTTTTGTTTTAGCACTTTCTGCATAACTGTTGGTCCTGCTTTTACTTTTAGCGAATTTGACAGGGTTGGCGGTCTTGGTTTTGCTTTTAACGTCTTTTGCGTCACACTGTTATATCTAGTGTCACAGAGTCTTTTGGTTTTGAATTGCTAGCATTGCCAAGTGTTGCTGTATTTTTTGACTGAAGATGGATTAAGAATAATCCGAAACGTCTCAAAATAAAACATGTATATTTTTTGAAGGCTTTTTTAGTATTGATGAAACTGTTTCAGAAAACTTGTACTGAAATCAACACCGAGTTCTTCACACGGCTTTTTGTGATTTTACCACGGGTCGCTGACAAAACGACTAAGATATTCAACTTTCAAAAATTGTTTCCCTGTTCTTCGTTGTTTTTTTTCTATATGTAAGTGATTCGACTTCATTTCAGTTCGCGTTAAATCGATCGCTTGCAATTCCCGCAGGTTCCATTTCTTTCAATCGGCAACGATGACGTCGGCGCCAGGTTCGTTCTGCATCGCGGCGAATCGGCGCAGGGCGGTACCATGGTGGTCGAGGATTACCTTGGAGACGGGAGCGTGTACTACAGGCAATTGCTGTTCGAGAATTCGCCGTCGCAAGTTCAAAGCTTCGTGCGTTTGAAAACGAAAACAAGTGAGAAGACTGCTAGCTTCTTGCGCGGATACGCTGACGCTCCTGACTTGGTTAAACGCAGCCCTTCCTCTCGCGCAGAGGCGAAACGCAGAAAACCCAACCAGCGACGCAGCATGCACGACGCCAAACCCGAGCACGATTTAAAAGACCTCACGCCCGACCCTCTGCACGTGTCCGAGTACGTCCAGATAATGGTCGCGGGAGTTACGCCAATCATGTAAGTATCAGGTACGTTTTTCCGGTTGACTGCTTTAAAAGCAGGGGTCCAGTCTACGCCTATTTACACGGCCGTGCCTAACAAGTGCGCGCGAAGTGAGCTGTGACTTCAAAAGAGCTCAATCCAGTTGAACCGGAACCGAGCACGTTGGAGCTGCGTGTTTTCATGGATTGAGCTTCAGAACGACTGGTTGTGTCTTCTGTGCTGCAATCTTTACGCTATCTTTAGGCTAGCGGCACCAGCTTCACGAGAAACCTAATTCGTTTGGTCGTAGTAAAGCTGTAGGTTTTCCGATTTCAAGTGAAAAACGAAGAACAGTTTTTGCGACAGCACTTACGAGGAACAGTAGTCATTACTTTTCGCAAAACCCAGCTTGTTGCGATGATAAAAGGCAAGAGCAAATTGAGCAAGCGATACCAATCATTTCCATGCACAGACTTGCAAAATTTCAGCATATGTCAGACAAAAATGAGGATTATCATTTTAAATCGCTCAAATCAATCCTGCGGATTCCTATTACAACACCCAACTTAATTGTTGCAATTGAAGCATGATCAGAATACATTTCAGTGAACATGGTGGCCGACAGCACTTTTTGTAACATCAGCAATTAGCCTGGCTAGTCCGTTAATTTTGTATGTACACAGCATTTCAGTGGACAGTATGTACACTTCAACTTCATTACTTTCTTCGACCTGCAACTCACTAAATAAGATACTGCAGTAAAACAGTAATGTAGCGTACTACATTACAACCAGACCATGTGATGTAGCCTACAATATTTCACTGCATTCCACACAACCGTTTACCCTTTACCGCAGGCGCCACTCTTTTCCAGAACTTTGCACCAACATAACTCGCCAGCCGATTGAGCTAGAGAGCTATTCAAATCCTCTAAACATTTGGCAATTCTCGCAGATCCCATTATAAAAAATTGGAAAGTTTTGGATTTGAGATTTTTTTGGTGACTTAAAAATAGGGTAGGTTTTAGGTCATTTTGACCCAGGTTACCAGGCCCTGGGCCCCAACAGAAGGATCCAATCTTCTGACTCAAATTCTTTGGAAACTAGGCTAAAATAATGCCCTAGGCACTAGGGCATTATTTTAGCGTTTGTGATTGGCAAGTCATGGCCAAAAAAACAAATTAATTTATTAATCCCCTAGAAATAAATTTGTGTTTTTTTGGCCATAACTTGCCAAACACTAGAAAGACAATCAAGTGCTCTGAAAATGCGGATTTTTGCCTAATTTTTTCAAAAAATGAAACAAAAAATTACCCCTTGGGGTCGCGGCCTAGGGTCCGATGAAGTGGGCCAAAAGAGCTTGAAACTACCCCTATTGTGGTTTCACCCACAAAAAAGCTCTAAAACTTTCCATTTTTTTAGTCGAAACTACAAGACTCGTCGCATCTTTCAGAGGGTTTGAACAGCTCTCTAGTTACATCGGCTGGCGAGTTATGCCCGAGTAAACCTTACCAAACCCCGGTAGTTAAAGGGTGCCGTTATTACTGAAATATGGATGGCAAAACTAAGGTAAAAAACACGTACCATTTCAGAACCGCCGACGTGCTGTTGCGTCATACAACCAAAAGCTGGCGTTCAGGCGACTGCCAAGTCTAAATCAGGCAACTGTTTCGCGAACACACTTCCTCCAGCTAATTCACTTACGAACCAAGCAACTAGGAGCGTGCTGTGCTCATTTTCCCGAAAGCTCACCATTCAAACGTTTAGTGATTCAGCAGAAATCCGTGCTGAGTTTCCTGGGAAATGAGCCAATGAGCTCACATAAGGCGTCGTCTAAAAAGACCCGATGCTTTCCCAAGCTTCTCTAAAAAATTGAAGTCTGCTCCATATCATGTCGTAGGGCCGACATGCACTGGGGCTGAGCCGCTAAGCTGAGTAGAGCTTGATTGTTCTATCATGACGAAGTTTCCACGCCCCGCTATGCTTGCTCCAACCTGACTCCGCGAAACAGATTCACGCCGTGAGAGAATCTTGCTCAGTTTGAACTGCGTTGCAACGGACGCTATTTCAATGGCTACCGAGTATTTGCTGCTTGTAAGATGGCAACCAATGATCCCAGTTGTCTATTAAATGTTTAACAACACGACACTGACTGTCTCAAAACAGCACACGGACTAAAGCACAGACGTCACAAAGGGACAAAGCACCGGCGAAGTCGTTAAGTCAGTCACAAAGCAACACGGTGGAAACCGATAAACACAGACTTTGGGAATGTAATGAAACGGTAGCATCAACAAATATTTATACGAATGCACGCACGCATGTTAGTCCTTGGCTGCGTCGTACTTCAATAGAAGCTTCAAGTTTCTTATTCTGCCTTGGCAATAGCATGGTTGACTAAACTATTGTATCCTACATCGTCCTGTTCAGTACAATGAGTTGGTGTCGGTCTCGCTGCATAAAATCCGCTGCTTCCGGATAATTAATTCTTCATCGATTCACATCTACCTAACAACGTAGAATATATTAAAGTTTTTGCAACCAGGCGTACGTCAAGCTGCTTTGCAGTGAAGACACAGTGCCTCATCCAGCTTATTCATCCTGGTGAAACCTAAGTGTAAACCAGCCTTTATAGCCAAGCTGCACTCGTCAAGCCGTTTTGTTTCGCTACTCAGAACTTGTATGAAACTTCCTACGGGTTGCTCTTTGAACAGTTTTCAGCTTTAGTTCTATTTAAAGCCAGATAAGCTCGGTATAAACATTTAACTTGGTGACATTTTCCACCGAATTCTCAACGTCTTATCAGGTGTTGGTATAGTGGATTCATATGTGCTTCGTGCATTCTTATTGCGTTAATTCACGCATTTTCTATTCATGATTCGAGGCAATGTGCAGTACTTGTCGACAAACAGTCTAACAATTTGCATGATAGCCTGCTAACATACATCACTGCAATTGGTCACTGTTTCTGGTCGATCCTGTGAACGCTCAACGCTGTTGTTTGACGTTATTATATAAAAAAAGGTTTACGTTACGTTGTTCTGACTTCAGGTTCAAGCGTATCGAAGAGTTTGCTGTATATCTGAATGTAATCAAGGAAACCAGTCACACCCGGCGTGCTACTGGAGAGTTCTTAAATGACAGACTGGTGAAAGGCTTTATACCGCCTTGTTTCAGATTGGCAACCTCAAGTCATGTCGCTTCTCAATGTAGGAGACTGACCCACGCTCCAGCAACAACTAAGTTAACCCCTCAGTTAGTAGGAGTTCCGTCGAATCGTAATCTGCAACGCGTTTTTCACAAACATCAAGACCTGACACTGCCAGCCTGAGTCTCCAACATGTCTTGCGTCATCCTCCAAACTTTACTCACCGTTGGCGCAAATGCAGCGCAACTAAACTAATTTTTGATAAACGTTATTTCCGCGGAAAGTGCTCGAAGAAAAAAGTTATTTTATGATAAGCATAGGAATACTTTCCTTTTTCAGAAAGTCGATCAAAGACAAGTTTCGTGTCCTGTTAATTGGCCTCGGCGGAGGAACCATGCCCCTGCAGCTTCTTCATGTTTTTCGTCACTGTCACGTGACCGCAGTGGAACTGGACCCTACTGTTGTTGAGGTGGCCAACAAATGGTTCGGACTCGACCGAGAGGAATTTAAACTGCGTCTTGCAATACACGTCGGCGATGGAATCGAACACGTAAAGAAAATAGACCAGGCTAACACTTCCAGTGGAGGTGAGATGGAACTATTTTCATGGGTGTCGTGATTTGACAACGAAAGTTCTCTGTTTTAAAATTTCCATGTGATTTTAGAAATCTGTCAAGTTCGGACGTCATGTTGCTGGCCGAGTTACCTATTTTTCGCAAAAAAATGAACATTCCAGCCTGAGAACAGTTTTTTTTTCATGGCGCGACTCACTTTTCCCGTGGTAGCCTGCACCGTGTGTATGACTTGCCTGTAGTCGTTCTGTTCCCAACATTGTTTTGACTGTCGACCCATTATGCCCGTGGTTTTCAACCTGGGGATCGCGACCCCCTCGTGAACCATGTTTGGAGGGGTCGCAATTAGATATTTTACGTGCACAGCTGCACGAGCATCCGCTTTAATCGCGGCTTGGATGGGGGTCGTGGGTTATAGTGGGTCGCGGTACAAAAAGGGTCGGAAACCACTGCATTATACAATCCTTGATGTCTAGTTGACTTCCAGACAAGAGGGTGTCCGAGAAAATTTCTCCCGTGGTTGGAAGGTCGCGGCACAATTTGCAGCCGTTTATGTTCGTTGCTCAGCAGGATTGTACTCTTCCAACAACTGTATTCTGTTCACACAAGAATGATGCAGTTCTATAATAAATATTACACCATAAGTTTTTCATTTAAATACAGTAGCGGACTTCAGCACGCAAAACACTGTAGGCGAGAAATATGTACCAGAAAGTTATACATTGCAGGAAATATTACGCGAATTAACGAAGTCTCCGTCACGGACAATGCGGAACACGCGTGTGATCTAGGGTAGGTGTCAACGTCAGCGCGATCGTCTTCGGAATGACGAACGCAGCGCTCGACAGCGTTTCGCTTCCGAACTGAGTTGACACTTACCAACCGCGTCGTGAAGATCCAGGGCGATCCGCTGCTTCACGGTAAACATTAAAAAACAAACAAAAAGTTTGCGCTCAGGTCGGTAAGCTCGTCTGTAGTATGTACCTGACTGTACGCTTTAAGTTTATGCCTTTAGGGGTTAGTGGAGGCGGAAAAAGTAGTCTTTTCAGCGTTGGAATACAGTTCGGGTGGCCAAACCAGCCCAGCTTAAATCTTCAAGATAAACCAGACAGTTTTGGCCTCACTGTTGCGAGATGATACCCCAACCTGCATTCGTACTGCTGCAACTTACGCTGAAATCAACTGCCGAGTTCCAGCTATGATGCTTGATTGGATTACGTTCTTTACAGCTCAATGCGTCTACAACTTACCAGCTTGATACACGCATTGTTTTGACGAACTCATTCTCATTGTGTTTGTATCTTCCAACTTAATCCGTCATTATCAAAACCGTTGCATGAAACAAGTGACCAATTCGTGTGGCTGTTGTTTTTCTAACTCATAATTACGATGAAGTCTATCGAAATTTCACAAAATCCCAGAGCGTGCCTAATGACAAAGATCTGGCAGCATCAACATATTTTAATGAACAAAATTTTAATCAGGCTCTACTGGCGGTAAAACATAAAAACACGTTAAAAATTCCCCAACGTTTCGATAGTTCATGCAACAATCTTGATCATGGCGAAAAGCGAAGTGCTGTGAGATTCGAGCACGGATGTTATAAAATGTTTGCGCTCCAGGTGGCACCGTGCTGATAAGAACTCAAGAGGCGGGAGAACGTTGATTGAAAGATAAAGACGTTAAAAACAACAGTATTACGATATTTCAATGTTCAATCCGATTTTGTGCAAGCAGCCTTTTTTGCTACTGTACCACCCATTCTGAGCGACTGCTCCGTGGTACTACATACTTGCAGTACAATGCAGTTCTCGTTCCTTTCTCTTAGATACGGTTGTGAATAGTCAGGGCGTTTTGCTCAAGCTTGTGAAATTGTGAACGTTCCACACTCAGTTATACGGGCCTGTTAAAAATCAGATTGATCGATTCAAGCACCAAACAACACTTATTCTTTCTTTTGCCGGCACCACCAGAATGGCAATAGTTTACAATTTCGCGAGTGTTCTACCGTGTAATCGACTTATTGTCTATAGCTATTCTGTTTGAACAGTATGTGGAGACGTGCTTTGATGTCCGCATTTCAGGCGAAACAATTAGATACGATGTGATCGCTTTGGACGCGAACACCGGCGATCCTTCAAAACCCCTCATGTGTCCGGCTGAAGAATTCTTGGAGAGCGAAATCCTTCAAGCGTTTAGTCGGGTGTTGAACGACCAAGGTTTGCTGAGCACTGTTTAAGTTTGCACAAGCTGTCAGTAGCTGGACGCAGGCTTAGAAAACGGTGCAAACAGCGCCAAAAGTAATGGGCGGAAAATCAAAGTTAACGTATGCAGCTTCTGTAAATTGTTTCCGCAACGAATATTTAGCGTATGACAAATCAGCACAGTTGTCTCTGCATCAGTGTTTGGTAAAAAATGTCATGAAGAATTTTTTCGCTTCTTTATTGCCGATAAATTTGTTCACAGCTTGTTTCATTTGTACACGAGCTATACCTTCTTTCGCCGGTAAACTGGTTGTTTGTGCGAAGCCTTAGGTTTTTGATCGAGTTTCGTATCGAAAATCGATGAACCGGGGATAATTTTTCTGAATTGCCTGCAAAAGATAAGTATAACTGCACTCGCGGCATCAGTAGATTTGAATTTTTCGGATAAAGCACATTTTTATGCCAATGGCAACAAGACACGGCTGGTTTTGCACAAGTGTTTCCTCTTTTGTCTCGCAGGTGTGTTTTTAGTGAATATGTTGTCGCGTTCTCGTGGAACAAAAGAAGCCGTCATTAAAAAGATAACGGCTACATTTCCGAACATATATCAGCGGCCGTGCAAGCAAGACGTCAACGAAGTGCTGTACTGTTTCAAAAACGACTTCGAAAACGAGCTCGTGGTCATTGAGAACTGGGTCAGCAAAGCAAAAAGTTGGGAGAACACGTGGAAGACGAGCCACAACGAAGAACTGAAGCTTAGTGATATGTTTGAAAACGTTATGAAGATTTCGTAAATCTTGACGATTGAGAAAAGTTGGGAGTGATTGTCGGGTTTGTGCTGTCGAAAGACATCGTGTTGCCAGACGATTTTTTATTCCTTCGGAAAGATCATGTAAAATCGTCTTTTTTTAGTGGGAAACACTGCAGTGTGGTTACGTTGTGTTTGAGAATGTAGGCTTTTTATATCTTGCTTTAAGCATTAAAGATCGCGGCAACTTGCTGTTAATTGTAATTATTGTCTTTTACCCTGGTTGCTGATGGCAGAGCTCGAGCTGAACAAAAAACAACCACTGGAAAATGTCAAGTTCTAGCACCAACTCCACATGTTCTTCGAGTTCTTACGTCCTATTTTGTTTTCCGGTTACCAAGATATTCGAATGTACAGCCAAACGCAGTGGATCGGATAAATCGCGCTGTTTGGTTCTTTTTCTCGAGCTTTCTTTTTAGATCGAGAAAAAGTCTTCGAATCGTGAAATTTGCTAGTTTTCTGTTTATCCGTTGCCCTTCAACTCAAGACTGTGACGTAGATTTTTACTACGGCGATTTTACTCAAAAGCTGTCGATTAATATCATGAAAAGTGTGCATTTAGTTACATCTCAGTTAAACCATGCGAAATTATTTCGTCTGTGGAGTCCAGTGCGCCAATTCAAAGTAAAGGTAATTTGTCAAACCGCCGCACGTCGAAGAAACGATGCGTGCAGTTCCTGTGTTGATTTGAAAGTTACTGAGCAGTGGACGAGGAGCAAAATCCTGGATAGAAAAAGTCGTCGAATCGATGTAAATAGGTCTGGTTCGCATTTTTCACCTCGTGAGGGAAGCTCGTGCTAAAATTGCAAATCGATAAAGTCGTTCGCACGGTTTGATGACTTCCTGTTCACTTGAGCCACTGGCAGGGGAAACAGAAGTTGCAAAGAATCAGCCTAGAAATAAAAGGCATCGATGGTTATACATTTTAGGGGGCAAGATTTTTGTTTTTATAATGTGTCTAAAATACATTTTTCTAGGCAAACAAAATTCGGGGGGAGAACTACCGCCGTCGCTATGGGCCTGTGCCGGGGTGGGATACGTTGCTACGGGCTTCCCTCACCAGATTTGTTGCGGTGATTCTTGACCACAACATCGCGTTCCAGCGGCTATGGTCCGGCAACTCGGTTTTCATGAAGCTGTTCGCTGGAGAGAGTTTCTGTGCTCTGCTATGCATTGATTAAGATTTGGGGAAAAAAACGCTTCCTGGACATACGATGATATCCAAAATATGTAGTGAGTCGTGATGATGGTGTTTTTGGTTCGGATGCGGTGAAAAATTTTCGTTTGCCAGTCTGCAAAACTCGGTTTTATCTTGTGGTTTGGCAACCTGCCATCAAAACATCCGCCCGGTTATTTGCAGCATCTGCAGATTGAGTTCTATACTGCTCAGTTTAGGTGAGGCTTAATGTGACGTATCAGCAGTCGATCGGAGCTTATAGTTACGGGGTTCGGTTTCCTAAAGAGCACATTTGTGACCGTGTTAACGTTTACCTGCTGTCCATACAGCGGTTGCCCATTTGGATTTGGCCTCTCGTAGTTTAAAAGATTTATCTTTTTTTCTTGGAAATTTGAAACTAATGAAGTGAATGTGACTGAGAAACATGAAAGATAGAGGAAAAAATTTTGCTGCTGNAGAATCTATCTCTGCAGCTCACCCATTGATNATGCTGACATTAATAGAACGGAGAGTTCTGCTCTATCCACGCAGAATGTGCATAATGAACACTGTCCCCACACAGACCTTNGGTACAGCGGTCGTTCACTTGACTTCTGCANATTTTCAGCTGACTTGTAATCAGTGTTGGCATTCGTGGCACAAGGGTTGCAGAACTGACGACAGATCACAACTCGGTTTTCTGCAACTTGCGTCATGAAAACAACAGGGCCAACACAAACGCGCAGGACCAGGACGTCTTACCGAATAAAGTGGGATGGTGTAAGAATGGTAGACAGAGATGTAAGAAAGACGTGTGCAGACAGCATCGTCCATGTTCCAAGAAATCCTGGGATACACAGCGGGCGAGAGTTTGGAGTAGCAGATGTTCAAAGAAACTGCTGCTCGGGTATCAGACCTGTAGCCAGGTTAAGGTATGGGGGAAAAACGTATTTTAGTAACAAGATTTTCTTTTTATAATATATTTTTTAACATTTTTTTCTGGGCACAACAAAATTTGAGGAGTAAAACAAATAGGGGGTCACTTCAACCGAATGCCCACAATGGTTAAAGACCTGCTGGTGTGTGGAAGGATACGACTCAGTGTGGTGTGTAATGGCAAAAAAGTAGTCCCGTTATGGAACCAAGAAGTCAAGTCAAGTCATGTTTGCGCTGTAAGTACACAGCAATAGAACACATTTCAATAAACAAAGCTTAAAACAAACAGCACAGGTTGGGCGAAAG
>JGI24021J15306_10003054_pt1 | contig 18660 bp, 14 predicted proteins | sample Ectturendosymbi1_FD_15306 | JGI IMG/M metagenome (IMG submission 15306)
GCTGGCAGAAAAATGGCTTGAACCTTGAAATACCCCCGAAATCCGACGTTTTTGCCCCCTTGGACCCCCCACCAAAAGAAGTGTCAACTTTTTTTATCATCATTGCAAAGGTAAGATCTTGACAAACATTTTTTATGTAAGTTTGTTTCCGAAGTGTTTGGTTTAGGCTCTGTAGCCTACTGAATGGACGCAACTAGGTTTACGCAGCCCAAGCGAAAAACGTTTTTTCCCCCGAAAATGACGGGCGCGACCTATCTCAAAATATGCTGGCATGTCTTACGGATCCAATGATACCGTCAGTGACTTTCTAGCTCATTCCGTTCAGAAGTTATGGTCGCACCTAGGTTTACCGGCCACTATAGTGGCCGCGCGGGCGTTAAGGCCGTGTATTCCGTATCTATTCGAAAACGTTTCACTACATTTCAGAACATTGTCTTAGTACTAGTTTACAAATAACTGCTCAGTCAAAAATTGAAAATTAGCAAGAGTGCCGCGGTCCTGGCCAGAATCACGGGCGTGTGTCGCACACCCGTACTCCAATGGACGGTAAACCCTTCTGTAAACATGAACGGACCGAAGAAAAGGGGCAGGTATTAGACAAGGACTTATTTTACCACACACGGCACAATGAAAAAGGCCATACCACTTACAGTCAGTCACTGGAACAACAGAGAATTCTGCTGTCGGTTTTATGATTATGAAAAAATTGACTTGTTGTTTGAGCTAGTGGCCTCTACCCCTGTCGCAAAACTCTGAAATAGCACTGCACGCGTTGCATTTGGAAATGACTTGTCTTGAGTCTGACCCTGTCTTAAAAAGCAGTCAGTACTACGAAATTGTATGATTTTTATTCTTCACTTAAACGAAGTAGTATTTCCAATCCTTCCGAAGACAGCAGATAAGATGCTGGCCTTAGATGTGAGTGAGCAGACCTTCAGTGTCGTAAACATCAACAAAGCTTGTCTCATATCAAAGTTGAATGACCAACACCTCAGATATACCCTGAGAACTGCCACAACAAAACTAGCTCTAGACGTTGATGCGCCAGCTGAAAAGGTTAGCAACACTGGTCCCACTGAAATAGAAACTAACTTTCTTTGCTGAGTTGTAAAATAAATGGATTACTAAAATAATTATGCAACAAGCCTTACATCATCACGTTTTGTCACCTGTTACATTACAAAACCTTTTATATTGTAGCATTTACATCACATTTCACCCAGTTTGCACAAACAATCCTATCCCTTCGTTCCCGATCCGACTCGCTGTCAATACTTAGAAGCTAGTGTGGTCTGCGAGTCAAACATTTTGTCCACTCCTGATTTATACGAACTGGTAAAATTTAATAATAGAAAAGTCTACAGAAATAAAAATACTTCCTACAAAATGCTTTCCCTCAAAAATCTTACAGTATACATGGAAGCCAATTTTCTATACATAGGATTCAATCTGTTAGTGCTTTAGCTTGGAGTGTTTCAGTGCAATTCAGACAATTTAGGTTCTAGCCGGAAACGAAAATGTTGATCCCGGTACATTCGCAGATATCACCATCAATCGCTGTTGAATTTTTTTTGTTGCTACACTGTCTATAATGGATTTATATCTGTGCAGTTTACCGACAGACGTTTAGTCGTGTTTCAGCGTGTTTAATAATTTTCTAAATGGAGTCTATAGCTTCAGTGGCAACTATAGGAAGATATAATTGGCGTATTGGTATGGGTCCTGCAATTTTATTGGCCAACATTATTTTACATCAACCGTCATTTGCAACTACTTTCTAAAAATTCAGGGTTCCTGATTTATTAGTTTCGATCGCCCGAGTTCAAAATTGTCGAAAGCGAGCGCAAATTTCGGACTTCACACTGTGTTAAGTATCTGTGCAACTGTTCAACAAAAACGACTGAAACCGGCCGCCCGCCTTTCGTTGATGCTGGTGCTCTTTTTCGTGCGCATTTGACCGGTTTGCAATGGAGCATTCCGCTCTTCTTGTTTTGGGAAAAATGGTTCCACGTAAATCTTTAATCCGTTATGCAAATCTCATTTTCTCGCACCAAAGGGTCTTTTCTTCGCGATGACGTCAAACTTAATTTGTCACTTTCAATGCCAGGATGACGGAACAAAAATCGAGTATCGCGCATGGAACCCGTTCCGTTCCAAGCTCGCCGCCGCCATCCTGGGGGGAGTCGAAGCGATTCACATGCAACCCGGTTCAAAGGTCCTTTACCTTGGTGCAGCGTCGGGAACTACCGTCTCACACGTGTCGGATATCGTGGGCCCGGTAAGCGTGCCTTTCATACTGGCCAATGGCCAAGTGGTATTGATATGTTATACATGTGTGCAGATCAGTTTTTTTTTCGCTGAGATGTCTCGGGTACTTCCCATAATAATATTAAAACTTGCCGCAACATTATTCACTAGTCTGTATTTTCGGACTTTATAACCGAATTGACGTAATTTTTTTCGGTCATTTAAAAAAAAGATTCGGTTTATGACCGAGAATAAACTAAGTTAAGAATAGAAAATATAAAATCGCTTCTTCATCATTTTGATGATAATTGATGGGAGTGTGTGTGTGTGCACGCCCGAAAAAGTGCGAAACGTCCGAATGCACGTCCGAAAAAAACGCGTCCTTTTATCATGCCTGTTGTAAGTGTTTCCAAAGTCGTAGACTGTGACGGAGAAAAACCTGTTTTTCACCTGAAAACGTTTTTCAGCCAAAACCTTTCAGACACAAAAATGGCATTTGATGCATTTTAAGATTTTCAGATTTCTTAACTTATTTTGTCGAACCTCACACACTTTTAAATACAGTAATTGTATTCTATGCCATGTTCTTATTCGAAAAAAATAACGCGCCTCTTAGAGGTGTCATGTTATGTGTTTGCTCCAGTCGATCGCCATTTAAGATTGAAAAAACAAATATGGAAAATCCAATTGTTACTCGCTTTTGCAAAACTCGACTCTGCAAGACATCGATATCAAGCAGTAGGTGTTACTTTTATTCACGTGCATCGTTTGTTGCATCATCTCGTGCATCTCACCAGATAGACCCGTTTGAGCGTTGCTACTTAATCCTAACAAGTTACTTCTTTCTCCACCATTCCCTTGATTCGATACTTTTCTTCCGGGCGTCAACAGGATGGCCTCGTGTACGCCGTCGAATTTTCACACCGATCCGGTCGCGACCTCATCAACGTCGCTAAGAAGAGAACGAACATCATACCGATCATTGAAGACGCGCGACACCCCCACAAATACAGAATGCTCGTTGGTAAGCTGACACTCGGGCGCCTTCGTTCTTTTCGATGTGGTTGGTTGGTTGGGATCTTTGCAGAATTATGCGTTTGGCGTAAAGTTTTGCTGAACCGCGAGGACTTGCCCGCATGGCTGGTATCAGTACCGTTTTTTTACTTCGCTAAGACATTTCGGTCATTTGTACCTTAATAGTGTTGAAACTCGCCATAACACTATTCATTAGTCTATGTTTCTGACCGAATTGGCTTAAAAAATTTTTTCGGTCATTGAAAAGCTACAGCATTCGATGATGTGTAATATTATATAAATAGACTAAACGCGCAATCTCACTTCATTGAAATACTAGCCTATAATTTACATTTATGGATTGCGCAGCGTTGAACTATTTGAATATTGCCTCAACACTTTCAAGTTAAGATTGTAACAGGTCATATCCTTCCGTAAATATCAACATACATAAATGTTCGTGTGTTGCCAAGCAAGCTTTTCGGATTAAGGGTTTTGGTAAACCAAACGGGTCATTTATTACGTTGCCGCATGTCACTCAAGCGTTTCTACTTTCAGAGAAATTGCGACGTTACGTTGAAACATGCATTTGGTTTTGGCGAAGTAAAACTATAGCTCGTCATTTGTAAAAGCAGCTGTATTTACAGGCCTGTAGAAATCGACAAAATTCGCAATATAGTGACGTACAACTACTATAATGACGTATCAACCGGACCCCAACCAATAACGATGGGGTCTCGATGACCAGGGCACTGCGCATAAAAAGTTGTTATTCGACTGTCTTGCAGTTCAGCTTCGGTGTATTTGCCTCTTCATCCAACCTCGAGTGCTTAGCTTTCATGGAGAGCAGCAAGCGCAAACAGTGTGAATGCTGCTTTTCAAGACTGCTTGAAAGGCAGCAAAATCGACCAAGCTGAAGTTTAAACCTCCAGTCGACCAACTCTGTCACAGTTTACGATTTTGGCAAACGCCGCAACAACTGAGCTAGTGCATCTTAGCTGTTCACGGTGTGGACTGTGCACCAGAAATAAAAGTAACATTGTGTTTTAAAATCAGCAAGACCACGGCCGGCCAATGACCTTGTTGTCAGTGGACATCCAGTGCGCAGGCAAGGGTTGATTTAATTTTTTCGTCCATCCCAAAGTGACCTTAACGACTGCTTAATAACTCCCGGAGGGCAAAAATTCTTCCCCTTGCGTGTGTTTTTGTTTGTTTCTGACAATCGGTGTGTGCACATCAGTTCACCTCAGTAAAAGTGTATTAAAATATACTTTTTGGGAGTATTTTCTTGGTGGCAATTTGTGCCGTCGCTTTGACTGATCGCGCCAGACTTAAAATTGTAGCGAGATGGCGCTAGCGAGTAATGGATTCTATTCTGCTTGTCAGTCTGGCTCAAACCGCAGATCTTTTCACCTTTCCTGGTGGAGCGTGTTGACTATGATGTTTCCTGTGCCGGTGCTTGACTAGGCATGTACACGTTCCGTTTATCTGTAGGGTAGGAAATTCCGGATGTTTCCTATCCGGAATCCCACGAAGTTCCGCGGTTTGTCGTAATTAAGTCTGGGCGTGTTTGTTTCAAGAGCGCGCCTCATTTGCAGATGAACGTTGCGCTTTGTTTTGTACATATCTGATGACGTGCAGCGCAAGCGAGTGGTGAACAACGAAGGAAAAAAGGCGGGCGTCATGTTTTGTTCTGCTCACCTTTGTTCTTCGTTTCTTCTCACTCGCTCGCACTGCATGTCATGAGAGATGGAAGAACAAAATTCCAAGAATCCGGGGTTAGCAGTCCAACTAAATACGCTGACACGTTAGGCCAGTGCTTCTTAACCTTTCCAACTCCGCGGGTCCCTATTCCTAAAGATATTTGGCTTGCGGACCGCTCGTCCGTCATTATGTCATTAGTCGTAGTGGTGGTCGTTGTTGTTTGGGCGCCTGAGTGTTAAAAGAAGCACTCGGCATTTATTCTGAGTTCTCCTGGTTTTGCACTGGGTACTTTTAACAAAAACTTGACTTGACTGATACACGACATGATACACGTTTGACTGATACACGACAATGCTGAACGGATGCCTTTGCGGAAGCATTTGACTGTGAAATATCTCCGCGTACCTGCCACGTCAGCTGCTTCAAAGAATTATTTTTCCAGTGCGAGGTTAACTTGCTGCCAAGTTGCGACCACGTTTGACGGTCGAACAATTTCGAAACCTCAATATATGTTGCACTGCAGTCAACTTGTGTTTTGATTGTGTTTTTGTTGTTGTGTGGTCTAATGCAGTGCTCTTCAACCTTTTTAGTTATGGTGCACCCTTACAGATGTTTTGATGAACTCATGCACTCTTTACTTAAACCCATGCACCCTATTTACTGACACGTCCCCCACCTAATTGCGCCCATGTCCGAGTGCCCTGGTCTAAATAAGCAAGTACCCTAATTCAGTAACTCAGCTGCATAATTCAATCGATAATGGCTCATTGTCTGTTGCTTATGAATCTCAAACAATCAACTAATTATAAAAATTAGCTTGACATGGTCTGATGCTTACGCACCACATTTTGGAATGTGCAAAGTCAAGGTTAAATCCTTGAAGTCATTGGTTGGTTAATAATGGTTCATTTTTGCTAACAGAAAGTTTTTGTTAAAAGTATCTGTTTAGTGTGACAAGTCTGTGATGCAGCCTTATGAACCCTTTCGTGTGGTGCACCCCACGCATATTTTGATGCACCCTAGGGTGCACTGTGCACACCGGTTGAAGAGCGCCGGTCTGATAAATGGTCTTCATGCCGGTTTCGCTGCACAACTCGAGGTCAGACATTTCAGAATAGCAATCGGTATTCTGGATTCGATCCGGGCATTCCGCAAGAATTCCGGAATAGCACATTATTCTGAATTGCCTGTTACCAGGCCCCAGACCTCGGCAACTTAAAAAAGCGCGGTGGATTGTTTACCCGTTGTCACCGCATCGTTTGTTTATTATCCGCATTGTCTTCTTAAAACACTGTCGTATTCCTGCTGTCGAGTCGCCAATAACAAGTTTTTCTTTTGACCGTAGGAATGGTGGACACCATTTTCGCCGACGTCGCCCAACCCGACCAGGCCAGAATCGTTGCCCTCAACGCGCACAACTTCTTAAAAAACAACGGTCACTTTGTCATTTCCATCAAGGTTGGTTGCCGTTGCTTGCCTGCTGAAAAAAAAATGTTTTAATTTCGTGAAACTTTCGATTAAAGACTCGATTGTGAGCGCGATGTCCTGCTACCTCGAAAGATTCAGCGGTTGATTTGATGGAACGCACGTGTGCTTTGCTTTAAAATTTCAAGCTGATGGTATTCTTCGAGTTCTCGACGTCATTGGCAGACGTCACAAAATTTTCTCCATATCATTTACCTCAAACAAGACCTTGCCGCACGTACTTCCTCCTCACCAAACGTCTCCATGGCCAGCCGCGTGCGCACCAACGGGTTCGTTTTGAAGTAACTTTAGTGCAGTGCCCGCCACCCCAAGTCTGCTGAAGCTGTGTGGGATAAAACGAGAAAATCTGTGAACCTTCGCTTTGTCACGTCCACTGCGTTTAATTTAAGCGCGAACGAGATAATTTGTCACGGCTGGTTTTGCCCCACCCCGAGATTGAGCCCTCCCCGCAAACGCAGGAGCAGTTTTCGCGCAGCACAAAAGAAAACAAAAGCTACAGAAAATCTGTTGCTCGTGAAAGGCCAACAGCAGCTTCCGGATCATTTTCACCGGTTCATGAAATTGTTTATCTTGCAATTTCGGCAGTTGAAATGCGCTATTTTGATATGCCAGTTCATAAGTCTTTGAAATGCGGAATTTTTATTTACCAGTTCATAAAAGTGCTTAAAATGCGGTATTTTGAGACATAGGTGTAACAACAAGCAATTTTTTTGGTGCTAAGGATGTTTCACCTTAATTTTCCCAAATTTGTCCGAAGAACTTCCATGCGACAAACTCTCCCCCTACAAGTTTTCTACAACTGCTGGTTACTCACCAACTGTCACAAAGTAAAACACAAAGTCACTAGAAACAGTTTGTTGATTTTATATACTATATATTTATTGTGTTTTTTATGACAACACACTTTTATTTATACGCTCAATAACAAAAATGTATAATTTCGTTATACAGCAGAACTAGTTTAATTCGCTTAGTTCGTTACTTTTTCGTCGGTCCCGGCAGAATTCCTATCTTTTGTATACATTTCTGTTCGTCTAATAATTCGTCACCTCTTTCTATCCCTGAGAAGCATTGTGTTCGGCTAATACGTCATTTGCAGTTTCGCTTTTGATGTCTAAGCAGCTAGTACGTGTGGGAATTCAAACAAATTGAGGATCTTTGTCTGAGAATTGTTGCACCTCGCAATTTGTTTATCGAACTTATACACGAGGTGCGAAGCGCGACCCGACTCCCCATGGAGATTTAGAAGGTGCTGAGGAGTCCGGATAGAGTAGAGGAATTAATTGTTGTATTCAACCATAACGTCATAAACTTGTATTTTACTGCAAATAAGAGCACTATGTATACGAGCTTCCATGATGAGTTTTCACCTGTTTGCATAATCCGTCACTTCGCCTAAATCGTCACTTTTTTATGATCCCCCTTGACGTGACGAATTAGGCAAATTCTGCTGTATTCTTAAAAAATGTCGAAGCTTCTGTGCCCGAATTTTTTGAGATTTTGCCCAAATTTTCGACAAAATCAGAACTTTTGGTGATGCGCTTGCATCGTCAGCTCCTACACCACAGTTTTCAGCGTTCTGCATACTCAACACAACTGCTTCGCCGTTTGGAATCGGGTTCCAAACAAACGTCCGTGTCCAGTGGCGCAACTAGAAATAATCAAGGGGAGTTGGCAATAAACTACGAGACGCTAGTTTTGAATGGGTAGACTCGACAAGGCTATGATAATTTAACTCATGTTGAAGCGACGAACGACGATCTTTTTGAATGAATTGGACTGTTACGTAACAGTAGGGATAAATTTTCAGTAGAAGCAGCTACGCTGGGTGACGGGAATGAAAAAGAATGAACAAGACGAAATGTCAGCAAGAAACTCGCGAACGCAACGTTGGTCCAAGCGTGGTAACTGTACAAGGATGAAGTAAAGGTCGAAGCGGCTTGAAACAACGTTGTGTTTACTCTGCGAGAGTTTCTCTCTGTCGTTCCGCCCCATCTTTTTCGCAAAACTGTATTATTTTTTCGGTACTGTCAACTCACACCAGCCGCATTTATTGAAATTTATCGCAACTGTTATGTAACAATCTCATTGTTCCGCGACAGGGTCTGGTATTCCACGGAACACAGGTGTTTCGCAGACCGCGACGGAGTCCGGTGTTCCAGAAGAATTTCCGCACGTTACGTGACAATCAGAGTAAAAATATAATCTTTACCAAGTTGACCTGCTATCGTGATGTTATATCCCGCGTTGTCATGTCATTACGATCACCCGAGATTCAAGCAGGATGCATGTGTTGCAGATGCAGTGACACGTGGCAAGTTTTGTGCAATGTTTATAATCTGGTGAAAGTCGGTTGGTAACCACTACCGATAAATCAAGCTGTCAGCGATATTATACTAGGGTTCATACGTCCGGAATTTCCCGGACACGTCCGGAATTTCGGTGTTAAAATTTGTGTCCGGAAATAATTTTGAAAAATGGTCTGATGTCCGTATTTTTGAAAGATTCAGAGGATGTTATCATTAGATCCTCTGAAAAATATGAATACTCAGGACTGGGAAAGAAAAACTACTTGCAACCTATTGTGTAACAATTCTGTGATGTTTTTCTTCAGTGATGGTGATGCTGTTTTGCGGTGCATTGGTAGTTGTTTAAGAACATACTGAAAAATGCCGTATATCCATTTTTTGTTGTCGCGAAAAGTAGCCATTGAGACTGTCAGCAATTTGCCTCTTCAGGTATGATAACCCTACACTGTACCACTTAAGAAAAGTTTTGGACGGAAGTAAAGAAAAACTAAACTTTTTCACGAATGGTCTTTTCCGCATTTTCGACTAGTTTCCAATGAGGTAGAGGGTTCGTACAGGTTTGGCCAAGCTTTGTGGAACTAGGCCACGTGATGCTTGCTGACGTGCGTGAAGTCACTTCAATGTCAACATAGTTCTGGAATAGCATATTCTGTTTTGCCCATTCTTCGGTGCTACCACAAAATAGTGGCGCTATAGGCTGGATGATGAAACAGTCATTGCTGACAAATGGTGTTTAAGCCAATTTTTGTTTTTCACACCATGTGTTATAACCAGGGCTGTGGAGACCGAGTCCAAGCAATTTTGGATGGCTGGAGTCAGAGCCAAAAAATTTCAGATGGTGGAGCCGGAGCCTGAAATTTGGGTTCCCGTTCAACAGACAATTTGTTGCGCAAGCGAGTTGTACAAATAAAACAATTTTAGTTTTTAATGGACCAAATCGTTCTGGGGCCGGAGCCAAAAAATTTAGATGCCAGGAGCTGGAGCCCGAAATTTAAGTTCCGACTCCACAGCCCTGATTGCAACCTAGCGCCAGCTATGATTGATTTGTGTTTTTTTTTAAAGATTTACGAATGTTTGGTGTAAAGTGAGGTTATTGGAAGTTCATGAATTTGTGAGTTAACAGCCTTTCACGGTACAGTGAAAAACAATTATTTTAGACATAATGCCTCCTCCACCTGGAAAATTAAAATAAATAACATCATATTTCCAAAAGCCCAACTCGGCTTCAGATGAAGGAAACCTCCATGAAATCGTTTCTGCAGATAGTTCTCCAAGCGCGTTTCAGCTGAAAGCTTCGGAGAAATCGAAGTTGACATCGTATGGTGACCTGTAACTGCCAAGCCACATTTAAAAACTTAGTCTCACCTTCAATAAAAGCGTGGCGCAAGTGTTCAAATCGTCATAAATATGCATCGTCGCATCACAGAAGAACAAGGAGGGAGTAGAACATGATCATCATATAGGTGCACGGCCACACACACGTATGCCAGTGGCTCCTCGGGCTTAGTCGCCAAATGGCGATTGCAAGTCGCCAAATGGCGAACCCATTTTCTCTGATGCCAACCCACCAGACACGCACCCACCTCCCACCCCCATGTTGCTAAGCAACCGCGGACAACTTCAAAGGAGAACCTTTCAGATCTTGAAGGCTTTTCACGAGAAGAATTTCGTAAAGAAAGATCTTCCCACCTCGAAAAGAATTCTCTTGAGTGTTTCATGACGTCGTAACGTTGACGAGTGCCTCGGTCTTAATCCGCTTCCCTGTTTTTCGCTGCACAAGGTTGCTGTTAAATGGCGCACCTCGCTCGCATACCAACGCCTCGCTGTTGTCAGCATGTTTCGTGTCTAAAAAAACACTCGAATTGTTTTCTGCCTAAGCTGCCGTCGATAAGACCCTTCCACTGCAGGACCTTTCTACTACTCGGCCTGGGCTAATCCAGTGCCCTCGTTTGAACCTCCCTTTCTTCATGTCACTTGTCCAACCGATTGGAAAGTATGTGACATACGTGGTGGCAGCTCTGTGGTCGATTACGTCGCGCGACCTAGTTCCGGGCATGAAAGTTGAGCGCTGCCTGTCGGTTTGCGATCTTGAGTAGGTGGGTTGAGTTCAACTGACCTTTCGCGTACGCTGCTGTTCTTGACAAGAAAGCAACAGGCCGCGCAAGAGCTGCGCGCAGAAAGAACAAACGCACAAAACCACCGCTCATTTGGCGGCAGCTTTGAACACTGGCGTTGGAGAAACAGTAAAGGAGCTTGTAGTGTTGCTAAGTGACTTTGCCAGCCAACCCACTTGCCAAGGCAGCGTGGTTGATCCATACCACAAATCGTGCACCGGTTGTTGCGTCGGAGTTGGGTTAGATTGCCTTTAAGGTACAAGACTCCAGCGGTTGCTAGTAGTGATTGGCGTGCGTCTTTCGATGGGGGCGTTTGCAGGCGCTTTATTTCAAATCCTTTAAAGTGCTTTCGTCTAGAACAGTTGTCCCTAAAGTATGGCTCACGAAGGGTCAAAAAATGGTCGCGCCGAGGCGATCCAAACCTGGGTCGAAAGAGTAGATTGCTGACTTTGAAAACGAACTTCACAACTTACTGCCAAAAAAATCTTCCATACAATCATTTTTTTTCATGTTTAACACACGCTGTTAGAGGCTTGGATCGCGAGATGTTCACCAAACTCAGATTTGGATCGCGCTCAATGTTTGGGAACCGCTGGTCTACATTTTGAAAAAATAGGACAGAACTGAATAGTTTCGCAACAACTTCTATCGACGAGACGCGGCTCCTAATTTGTTTGTTTTTTCGCTGAGACATTTCGGTCATTTTTTCCTGAGATATTTCGGTCATTTGTCTCACAGTTGTACCAAAACTCACCGTAACAGTCTTCATTAGCCTACATTTTCGGACATTCTGACGAAAATTTGACTTAATTTTTTCTGTAATTTCAAAAACAATTCGATCTATGACCGAAAAAAAAACAGCTTCTGATCCTGTGTTTTCGTCCCAAACCAGGCTTCCTGCATCGATTCCACCGCGAAGCCGGAGGCGGTCTTCGCTGCCGAAGTCAAGAAGATGCAAGCCGAGAAGATGAAGCCGCAAGAACAGATGACCTTAGAACCGTACGAGCGAGACCACGCCGTCGTTGTCGGCGTCTACCGACCGCCGCCGAAGAACAAAAACAAATAAGTCTGGCGATCGTGTTTTCTTTGCATTCCATGCTTTGACGTGTCTCGGTTCTGGTCCAGTTTGTTTTGCCTGTTGCGCGGGTGACGTTTACGTCGATCATGTAGTATCGTGTCGGTTCGGAGAGCATCGTCAAGTAATCGGCCGAAGAGGCCCGCGACGGCACGAGAGCGAAGTTGCAAACAGGCCGTTCTCGGCGGCCTTTTGGCCGAACCCGTGCCTTCGTCGTCAGTGAACGGCCAGCAGCAGCGGCATCGTGGTCGTCGTGCTTGCTGCGAAACCCTGTCAAGATGTCTCTCGCTGGCACAGCGCAACAGGGTGAATGCGAAATGTGATCCACCGAAAAGCCCGGACAACAAGTGCGTCTCGAGTTTTGGTGTCTTCTCGTGGTTTTTATAAAGGCGCTTCTTTTCATGCGTCTCTTGTTTTTGCACCTGCGAAATCGGACACTGCCTTGATGCTTGTGAGTCTGTTGCAAATACAAACCGAATGCTCTCTGCATTGAGTGCGTACTGGAGACTGCAGCTACCGGAAAATAAAGCGAGTAATTGTAGGCGCTCATGAAGATAGGAAAAGTTTTGAAGTCTTAAAACAGAAGATTGTAGATGTTCAGTGCGAAGATTTGTTAGAACCACATAGTTTGGTGAAATAATTAAGCAAGTTTTCGTTGTGTTAAAACTTCCGTCAGCCGCAGAAACAATGTTTAAGGAATTCGAGGATGCAGTCAACGCACGGTTTCAGCAGACTTAGTGCTTTTTTGGGGTCAACTGGGAAGGAAGCGACGAAGCCATCTCAAATTAAATTATTTATCTTTCTTCGGCAAAATTAATCTGCTATCTGTTGAAATCAGTCCGACAACCGAAAATCAACATTTTTTTATTCAAGGTACAATCTTACTTTCTTTCGAACCTCGTAGTTGCGCACACGAGCTCGTACGTGTCTGCATGCGTCCAGAGATTGGATGCAACAGCAAATAGAAACTGGTTCAGAAACCATTAGCGACAAGGCCGGCCTACACCAAACGTCACCAACGATCTGCGTTGACATCACGATTGATGACGTGTCCGCAGGGACGCCGGAGAAGGGGTGGCATTAAAAAGTTGAGGGCAATGCAAACGTATAAAAAATCGTTACCAATATGCTTGTTTCTGCTCAGCAACAATGTTGGCCTCAAAGTGTTAAAAACCATTCTTAATTTTCTGGGTTCCCGAATAGCTGCAACAAACTTGTTTAAAATCGTTCTTGATAACCCGTGAAATGACCTATGATACTGTTATGAAAAAGGCACCTCCGCCCCCGTTGCCCCCCTTTTGAAAGGGCAGGGGGGCAATGCCCGCCACGTCCCTGCGAGTCTACTGTGTGCTAAAGAAGCGGTCACTTTCCAGCACGATCGTATAAACCAGCTTGTGCATCGAACCAGTTTCGCTGTAGCGTGGAGCGGGTTTACTGCTGATCGTGGGAAGCGAGCCTTTCTAACGTCATTGCGTGTTGTGGTGTCATCGGTCGACCAGGTACGAGACTGCTGGTCAGCCAGCAGAGCGGATGTATATTGCTCGACTGCCAACTTGGTTTCCAGCTGTCCCGACACTGCCGGACGTTGGAAAACGGTGACGAAATCCGTCTGGTCATCGGCTAACGCTGAAGTGTTCCTGTATGGTGTGATGAATTAAGCGTTTTCGGTTTGCGTTGAACATGAATCCCATCCGTCTGTGGGTGAGGGAGGGCACGACGAAAAAGACTGCGACTCTGTAAGAGCAAACGCTAGAGCGTGTTGTTAACGCAATCGTATCAGCGAGCGAGAGCAGTTCGTCGATTCGAGCACAATGGAAGAGTCGTGACGTCAGTGATGCACGCTCTATCTATCGGCTTCGCAACGGATTTTCGTGAGGCTGTTAAGTCAAGAGATATTAGCCGTTGGATATTTGGTGGGAATAATCTTCCAGGCATAAATTTTGTACCTATTACCTGAACACCAGTTTTTTCTTTTGCTAAATGCAGAACTGCCGTTTTTTGTCCAATAGATAATGCTTCTGCCCGAAAACTAATGATTTTGTCAATATGCTTATCTTTTATCTAATACCTTAGGTTTTTCAACTTGAAGTTTGCTTTGTTGTACATAACAAGTGTATGTGTTCGCTCAACAATTTACAATTTGTCCTCACACAGACATATTTTTATTCAATATCTGAAAAAACATATCAGGGGAGGACGATTGACTGTAAGGTCTTCGAGTCATCCTCGCCGCGAAATGCAAAGCCGAACAGCACATAGAAAACAAGTCCACAAACCAAGTTCTTTTTATATTTTTCTTATTTTTAGGCTATTAGAAAACATGTTTGTCAATGAGGTTCAAGTTTCTCATTTACATTTTCAGTATTTTCTATCATTGACAATAGGATGAACAGCAAAAAGTTTTATGATTTCTGAAGTGCAACCGAATAACAAAATATAGATTTCCCCGACACAAGTGCGAATTTCAAAATAGTTGGGGAAAGCTGACCAGCGCCCTCCCAGTCGTCACGGCGTTGTATGCCATGAACAATTTACCTTAGTTTCATGCGGCTGAGGATGTAAGTGTTGGGAGCAACGTGCTGCGCCTGGACTAAGGCTCGTTTCGTCAGCATCTTACATATCCTGCAGCCAAACACTTGGTAGGAAAAAAGCTTACTTCAAAATTGTTCAAAATCGCTTGCAGTGTTTTTTTATACCCATAAAGAAAAACCTAAGCTAATTTTCAAAGAGAAAGCTATCTTTAAATCTCCAATGAAAAAGGAATAGACGTTTACGCGTGGCAGCCATTTTAGTCACTAAATGGTTTAAAGTCAGATTATGAAAACTGAAGAGGTTGTTTCAAGGTATCGACGAAAATAGTTGCCTACACGTCTGCCACGTCGAAGCAGAAAAGTGCTGAAAATGATGCGCTGGATTTTTTAATTTAAATATTTCATCGTCTGTGTTTCACCTTCATTTCACAAAGCGTGAAACTGATGGGATCTCCAGCAGATGAGCTACGTATATTTTCGCAAGTCACCTTGTGTGCAATCCTCCCTAATCTGTTTGTGCCCAGAAAAATTTATTTTGAACATACAGTGAAAACAAATTTTTCTACCCTAAAATATATTTGACCCTCCGGATCTTAAAACCTGGCTAGGGCCTGCACATGCAGCGGGACACCGCACCGGCTTGTCACATTTGGTTACATGCACTGAGAGAGGCTCGAACGTGGTTGTGTGTTCTCGCTCACGAGTTACGACCTCTTGACACTTCGAGTATTCTGCATAGATCCCCATGAGCTGACTGCATCATCTCGCGCCCTGCTTTCGCCTGAGCATATTTATTGTACAAGAGCAACGGCTTGAAGAAGATTAAGGGCTATTGCAAGTATGTTTATGGTTTTTCGCCCTGAGAAAACTATATCAGAAAGGGTAGAATTGAGCAGCGTACGGTACCGCTACGACAGAGAGGCAAAACGTAAAGCATACAGGAAGTTATTTCATCATCGGCGCCAATATCTGCTGATGAATCGGTTTCGATTAACTCATTACACGCTGTGAACTATCGTGACGTTGGTTTGGAGTTGCAAACATTACATTTTCAGTATTTTTTTCATTACTACAAGAAAAAATCTATGGCATTTTGTAAGTAAGTAAGTAAGTTGTATTTGTAAAAGAAACTATTTTAACTCTAAAGTCAACTTTTCACTGATTAATTGATTTATGGTTTCATATGACAATAAACAGAAACAATACAAAAAGCCATCATGCAAAAAAGCAACCAATTGTCCGTGGAAATCAGAATAAATGAAAACACAATGGCAAGAGAATTTATCGATGTTAACAAGGAAGTGATTAAAGAGAACGCCGCAATCTGATTGGTTGGTAAACACAGGGTCCACACGCGAACAGAACCCCACAAAATATTTTGCACAGGGGCCGCAAATTTGAACCTTTCTCGTGAAGTACCTGTCGGGTTCTGTCGAAATAAGCAAAGCTTCCACTCAATAGTGCTCTTAGTAAGCGTGCAGGGAGTGCGAAATGAGGATCGCAATTTTCAATTCATACGCTTAAGGAAAGTCCGTTTTTAGTAAACGCACTTTTTAAGTTTTTTTAGTTATGTCTATGGTTGCGTTTTTGTTATAATTTATTTTACGTCAGCAGAAATCAGTTTGGTTTACCTTTTAGTTGTGTTAATTGATATGTTTTAACGACTCTTGGAGATTTTCAACGAAAAGACATGAAGCCACAATAAAAGGCAGTGGTATAGGAACTGGGGGTGAAGTGCATCCCCAAAAGTTTTGATCTGTCGAACATTTGGGCATAATCCGTGAAAATTCGGGAAAAATCGCTGATTCGGCACAGGTGTTTCGACACCCTTGTTTCCTACAAGTGATCAATGACTCTGACTGAATAAAAAATCTGACTTGGACTTTTTCCCTCCAAAGAAAAACTTTGTTTAGTCTTCGTGCTTTTAGAGTTCGTGAGAGTTGATAATATGAGTAGCGAACTGCTATACATACATTTTGTAGGGGGAAAGTTTGCCGCACAAAACTTTTCGGGCAAGTTAGGGTAAATTCGGGCAAAATATCCTTCCCACCCCAAAAATTTTGCCTGCTCCTACACATCTCATGTAAAAGGATAAAGCATATATTAGTTGCGGTCAAAGACAAAAAGGCCCCGAGCAAAATATAAGGGTCTTGTATTTTTGTTTTTCACATACGGGCCCAGAGACCCAAAAATATTTTGCACACGGGCACTAAATTTCTAAGACCATCTCTGCTACCGCTAATGCAAAACTTGTACCCTTTCTTAAACTTAACTTTCATCTAAAGCAATGGTTCCCAAACTGGGGGTAATATGCGATTCTTCGATTGGTAACGTGGAACCAAAATCACAGTGTTGCTCGGTATTATGAGTGTTCACTGCAAAAGAAATTTTCGACCTGAAATAAGAAAAAATTTTGTTGAGGGCAATAAGACAGAATCGCTACCTTGATTTGGGTAACGGTTCGAAAAAGTTTGGGAACCACTGATCTAAAGTGGAGAAAACTACGGGCTTTCCACATTCAGCTGCCTCTTTATCGCATTTGGCGATAATTTGGCAGAAGGTTGTGTTGACCAACAGCATCTCGTTGAATAGCGCAAAATTGAAAGTGTTTCTTAATTTTTGTTAGTTTTACGTCGTTTCAGTCCGGGCCTCACCAGAGTGAATCCGGTCACTTTGATTAACCTTTTAAATGAAAATCAAACAGTTTCTTTGTTACAAGACAACTGCACGTGATAACATACGTCACAAAAGTGCAGATAGAATTATGCAAATCTCATTGGGAAACACCAGTCAGATGGCCAGGATCAGAGCAAGCCATTCCAGCGCCTTAGGCATGATCCATTTTCAGCTCCCCCTCATACCTACCTTGAGAAGTGTTCGTTTATGAAAGTGTTCGCTTCCGATGACGCCATCCTTTTCAATCACCTATGGCACGCAAGGACAGATCCAGGGGGGGGCGATCGCCCCCTAAAACCTACAAAAGTAACTTTATTCAACATGATTTTGTACAATTCGGAAAACACCATTCGCGATATAAGGACATTTTGTCGTCCATTGTTTTGTCACAGCAGTTTTGTAAAGTATACTTCATCTCTCTTGCAGTAACGAAGCTGTTATATGAGACTTGTCTACCAAGTCTTACTGAAATCGCCCCCCTAAACTTACTGTCTGGATCCACCCCTGATGGCACGCACGACCTTTTTGCAAAATTGCCTAGTGGCTGTACTCATGAGTGGCGGAACCTTTTTCAAAGTGGGGGGGTACAAGTGCACGTTAAAAAAATTTATAGTAAATTTTGTGGTTTGAATTGGCAACTGTGACGTCACAAGCATTGAAATATGACGTCATTGCATATACACCATATGAAGGTCTAAATTACACTGTTTTAGAAAAAATTACACCACTATGAAAACGTATCGGTGAACCACCTGAAATTCAAATAGGCTGTTACAGGGGCGACCCAGGTCATCAACGTCACTCGGACTCATCAAACGATTTATTTTGACTGAATAAAACCGTTCGACGCTTGTGTCACTGAAATTTCCATTTGCTTTCATTCTGGCTGGCATTATCGTTGCCCTGTGACGTTACGTTATGTGACAACAAATGACAAATTCTCATGATAACTTCTCCATTGTTGAGTAACGTACGTCACAGAGCAATGATAACGCCAGTACGTCATCCGCTTACTAGGCTATTCATATTAGCCCGTGTTGTTAGACAATTTATCGTTTGTTTGAAATTATTCTCGAAATGGGAACTGTCCATTGGATTGAACTTCAAATCCAATGTTCTATACAAATCCATTGCTTCAAAAAACCTTCAGTCCGATATGAATGATCTTTTAAAAAATACTTAACTGCATAGGACAGCTCGGAACCTAATGAATGAGCCCGAGTAAAGCGCGAGCGAACGGAGTCGTGAGAACGCCTATCACGAACGATGTAGTTTTATTCAGGTCACCTGCAACATGAACCCAAAAGGCCAGACATGGAACGAAAATAAATGAACAGTGACAAAGCCCAAAGAAAAGAGCCCGAGTTTAACAACTTACTGAAGTGGGACCTTGGGTGGTGGCACAAACATACAAAGCAAGCAAGCTTGCGTTCTCCGATATAAATCGTAATCGAAAACTCGGGCGAAGCCCGAGGAGCCCGTATGCCGGAGTAGCCACTGGGCTG
>JGI24021J15306_10003055_pt1 | contig 18660 bp, 9 predicted proteins | sample Ectturendosymbi1_FD_15306 | JGI IMG/M metagenome (IMG submission 15306)
AAAAGCAATCGTCCTAGAATCGTATGGTAAAAAGAAGTGCACGAACAATGGCCATCTGAAGTGCCTGCGGGCAATAAAAGTGCTCTGAGAGGTCACTAATCGCTGACTTGGAATAACATATCATTTCACAACACAGCGACCCATCGTCATACCTGCCTATTCCAAACAAAGCCGCTTGCTTCGCTACTTCATCGCCCTGCTCCTCCGCAATAAAGAGATGTTGCTCCTGGTGGCTCACAGCGCTCGAAAAATCCTCAAGCTTTTCGTAAGCTGCAGCAAGGTTGCCGTGCGCGCGGCCCAAGCACGGGCGATTGTCGTTTCGCTGCGCTATCTCGAGGTCAAGGGAGTGAAATTTTACTGCATTGACGTAGTCCTTGATCAAGTAGTGGACGCTGCCCAGGCCACATGCTGCGTCGCCGGTGATGAGTTCATCCGCCAGGTCTACTCCAATCTTCATTTGCTGTTTGAGCGACTGCAGCGCCTCCTCGTATTCGCCGATCGACGATTGCAAAATGGCGAGATCGCCGAAGGTCGCCGCCGTCAGACGGGTATCTCTCAAACGTTCGCAAACGATCAGCCGTTGCTGACAAAACGAGAGGGCTCGGCTGAAGTTTTGCAGAAGCCGGTACGCGCTCGTCAAACCTTTCAGGGCTCTGTCCATCAGCGCCAAATTGCGCGTTTCGCTCGCCATTGTCAAAGCCATTTGCCGGAAAAGGACAGCATCATGATACTGCTCAAGAGCCTCGCAGCATTCGCCCAAGCTGCACAACGCTTTGCATCTTTCGGTTTTCGCAGACTTCGTTTTGAGCTGACGCAGAACATCAACTTGCTTCTTCAAGTAACTCTGCGCCTTTTCAAAGTCCTGCAAGTTGGTGGACGTGATGGCGAGGTTGCACAACGCTTGAGCTTCCAACGCTGGATCGGCGCTGGCCACCCCCAGCTCCAGTTGACGTTCGTAGCACGCTGACGCGTCGTGAAAACGCTCTCGTTCAGTGAGCGCCGCGCCAAGTCGTCCCTGCGCCTTGTATTCTAAGGCAGCGTCTTTCAGAGTATTTTGATAAATGTCAACTTCGCGGGAATGCATGTCGATCGCTTGGTCTACTTGCCCGGACTTTCGGAATGCGGCGCCAAGAGAAGCGCACGCCGGCGCAACTAACGCTAGATCGGAATTCTGTTCAGCGACCGCCATTTGCTGCTGGTAAAACCCGACCGCTTGATCGAACTCGTTTTCGGCAACGAAGATGTCGCCCATGTTGCCCAAAGCTTTGAAAGTGCCGCGGGCACTTTTGAGTTCGGTGGAAAGTGACAAAAACATCTTCTGGCAATCAAACGCCTTTTCGTACTGACCAAGTTCTTTCCTGGCCAAGCCCAGATTGCAGTACGCTCTGGCCATGGCCACTTTGTCTTGGCACTCTGTGGCAATCTCGACGCTTCTTTGGTAGCTTGTCATGGCTTCTTGGTAGTTTTTCAAAGAAAAACAGGCGAATCCGAGATTGTAAAGAGCTCTGCATTGTCCAGATTTGTCCGGGTTCACATCCAGCAAGCGAAGGTACTCGTTGTAGAAATCCATAGCTTTGCGATATTGGCCGAGTGTGTTGTGAAAATTGCCAAGGTTCATCAAAGCTCGAGACTGATTGGGAAAACTGTCTATTTCTTTCCCCAGCTCATGTTGGCGCCTGAAACAAAAGTTCAGTTCTAGTAAAATGAAGAACGGTGCTGTTCGTTGCTCCATCGCTTAGGAAAGACGATAAAAAGGACGTTTGAAATCATCTACACTTACTGATAATGATGCAAAGCACGATCTTCGTCATGCAAAGCTTGATATGCAACGGCTAAGTTTCCGTGCGTGCTGCATTCGGACTCTTTGTCTTTGATCAATGCTGACATTTCGAGTTCTTTTAGATGGTAATTAACAGCCTGCAATTCATGTGCTGCATGGTAGAACGCACTCTGCAGATAATTAAATGAAAAAGCGGAAAAAGGCCAAAACGATCAGCAGTAAACATTCCGTCGCAACAAAGGAGATTAAATTACACCTTAGCGGGTCGTTGACCCAGCTTTGCGGTTTTGCAAAACCAATTTCAACATTCTACTTTCCCATAGGGACTGCTGTACACGAAATCGACCCGAACAAAAACCTTTCAGCAAAAGAGTTTACGTTGTCGACGACACGCGACTTTTCGCTGCAGTTGGCATTTTAGTCACGGAATGGTCCGAACCGCGACGTTCACTGAAGCTGACGCGGAACGACGCCGCAGAAGAAAAGGAAAAGCTTTTGTCGTCGGCGTTCGGTTCTACGACGGCATATACAAACCGGAGAGCATTTTACTCCACACGAGAGCAACGCATTTCCGAGGCAGAGAATCGAGTTACCTGTTCATACAAGCCAAGAGCGCTGTAGGCATTTCCCATGTTTCCATACGCTCTCCCTTGAGCGGCAAGGTCATCGGTCTCTTTGGCAAGTGTAAGACACTGCGCTTGCAACTTCAGCGCCATTTCGTAATCGGAGGTCTGAGAATGTAAAATACGTGAGGAAAACAAACAGCAGCAGCGAGATTGCCAGCAAACCTTTTAAAAAGCAGTACTTGATGGTGAACGATGCCCAGGTTGGCACAAGACCGACTCTCAAGTGACTTATCGTTCGTTTTGAGTGCGATGTCAAGCATTCTTTCATACGCTGCTTTCGCTGAGGCGAGGTCACCTGAAAAGCAAAGCCACTGTTGTTGCACTGCAAAATATCACGGCGATTGTTCGTCAAATCAACGAAAATTTGCGAGCGCGTTCAGTGTGTACAGCACGGGCACGCAATTGTAAGTGACGTTTTCGACTCCAAACAAAGCTGGGAGAACGCGAAGACTGCTCTGTGACGTTTCGATGTTGGAAGCGAACACAATAAACGTCACGGACTGAAGACAACTCGTACCTGTTTGTCTCAACGCAAAACCCAGCAATCCTAATGCTTTTGCTTCAGTGACAGTGTCCTTTGATTTTCTGCCAATGTTTGCTGCATTCCTCAAACAAGCAACTTCATCCGAATGTCTGCAGCAAAAAGCGCAGTGTTAAATTTTGAAATAATTACACAGGACGGAATATGTAACGCCAGAGTACACCATTTGTGAAAATTAATAAAGCATTACAAAACAGTGTGAAAAGCTCGCATAGCAGTAACTATGAAAATAAAGAGAGAAGTAACACCTCCCCATGGCTCTGTAAGCTGCTGCCAGGTCGACGTACGCTTGAGACTCCTCATTTTCGCCATCTTGGAGAGTAGAGGCCAATTGGAGTTTATCCTTCATGCATTCCAAAGCACCGTCCAAGTCACCCAGTGTTAGACGGCACTGACCAACTCTGCCGAGCTCTCTGCACTTCAGTAATACGTCGCGACCTTTTGCTAGAAACTCGTATGCAAGCTGATGATGACGTAACGCTTCATCGTGCTTACCGACGGAACTGCACACCATACCCAGCCCGCTATAAGCAGCTGCCGTGAGTTTTTTGTGCTGGGTAAAAAAACATGCAAAGTTTCGGGTTTGGCCCAGTATAAAAGAGCATTAAATATGGTGAGCGAAAATTTTTGCTAGCCAAGCTACAACGCCATTTCGCAATCAGACGCCTGGGAATGCAAAATAAAGTGCAATCACCAGGACATATCTTTTAATTCTTATTCGCCCGTTGAAACTCGTGAAAGGCGGAACTCAGCTCAACGCATAACGTGAAATTAATTACGCGCTGCTGTTGAAGTGTTACAAACCCACGTCGCTTTTCAGATCAGTTTCAGTGGATCGGACGCATTGTTCTCACTCCATTCATTACCAATTAGTCGTTTAAATTTCGCCTAAAATATTCACAAGGAAAGATGATAAGGCTTGGTTCACGATGTCCCGAAATCCTTGCAGATGAAAACACTTTTTTTCTTACCTCTTTCATACTGGGCCAAACTCGAGTTTAACAAAAAATGTTTTAGGTGCAATTTAATGAGACACATTTGAACGAAACGAAACTACTTTTACTGCTATCATCGTACATTCCTCAAATTTTGGTGTGCTTTAATAAATCTAATACCTTCAACTTTTGAGCAATAAGCAATTGCTGTTTGAATGCTTCCACAGCATCATCCCATTTTCCCTGATGCAAGTACGCTGCTCCCAAGTTTCCGTACGCTCTACACTCTCCAGAGATGTCGGAAAGAGCTTGAGATATCTTTAGGTCTTCTTTCATGTATATAATGGATCTGCCAATCAAATAGCAGATAACGTAGATCAGGGTTCGGCAACATACGGCACGCGTGCCACACTTGGCACGCCAAGCAATTTCTAATGGCACGCAGAAGCAATATGTTGTACATATCGATTTTGTTATGATTCACACAGAAAGTATATTGACCTTGACTTGTCTAAATATACACATGTTGTTGGCACTCAGAATGATTTGAAACCTTTAAGTCGGCGCACAGTTAGCAAAAGGTTGCCGATCCCTGAAGTAGATGATGAAAATTAAGAATGATGCACTGCATACGAAATCAAGCGCAGTACAAAATATTTTACGGAAATATCTAATATTCTTTACTTGGCTTCTAAAATATTTGAAAAAAATGCAATGCGTTACGGCCTTGACTTGCTAATGATTAGCACACTACACGAACATCCAAGATTTCCCGTTCATTCATAATTTATAATTACCTTTCGTGACAATCCAGCGACCAAAGTGCGCTGCTGAGAGCTGAATAGACAGAACCTTTTAACTTCAGGCTACAAGTTCCAATGGTAACTGCGCATTCTAAGACCTTAAACAACAAGAGCAACAATATAAATGAAACCCAAGACCAGGGTGTTATTTGAATACCGAGATGGCCATAAAGCGAGGTTTTGATGTACATAACGGTGATTGTGCAGAGAGGTTCTACTGCATTTTGGGAGAGCGTTGAAAAAATTTGAGAGACCGCCTTAACGCCTTAAAAAAAAACTGAAACGCCTTAAAAAAACAGCCCAAGACCACGAGAGGAGTGGCTTCTCACAGTCAACCGAGCACGAACTTTAGCCCTATAACGAATCATCTGACACTTGCCACAAAATAAAATTAAGGAGATAGAAGCAAAAAAATAACAAATAATGTTTTCTTGGCCTGCATTACAGTCTTGATGGCACAACATAGCTAGTGTATATTAACCATTTTTACAGCAATAAAATTATCAGAGTTTTTGATTTAAACGCTATCACAGGTAAGCAGTATCTACTGAGAAAAATCCTTTGACAGCAACGATTATTCAATCACTGTGATATTTTTCGCGGGTATATATTTCACTTGCTGAGTGGGCATCCTCAGCTCTTAATCAAGTTGTGTAAAAGCTAAGCATTTTGAAGATTTTGTTTCACATGTTTGTATAAACTTGTCTTCAGAACAAAAATGCAAGTATGTTAAAAATAAGAAACTCAAAGAGACGATTCAATGCTTTATACCTCTGCAGCTTCACTCATTGCACCACAAGCAAGCAAGTCTTGTCCAATAACAGATGTTACGACAAATGGGTTCGTACTTAATCCCATTTCTTTAAGTTGATTCATAACAGGCTCCAAAGAATCTGCAAAAGCAAAATTTAACAGAGCTACAAAGACTACAGATCTCAGTCAAATCCATATTCCCCAGTCAATTAACAAGGGAAAAAGCTTGATGCATTTCATGCTACACAAAGCAAACCTGGTAAATGAAAATATGTATGAATACCGAAATAAGCTAAGTAAACAGCATGGAAAAGTCACTATTAAAAAAACAATTTACATCTCAACATATTTCAGTGAGTAACAAATCATGCAATTTCTGGTAGCAAATACTGACAACAACTCAATGCAGACATAATCAAAAAACGCCAAACCACAGATAGAACTTCGACAAAATATCACAGTTTACCTCAGCTTTGTTCTGTTACCTTTGAGACTTGACTTTAGCGAAGTATCAGTCAAAGCTTTTAGATATTCAGCATTCTTTGAATCTAGAGACATTGCTCTTGAGAAAGCAACAAGTGATTCAAAGTACTCTCCAGACTGCTCCAATGCCATGCCCAGTCGATAGTAACCCTGCATATGAAATTCATATTGATTTTCTGTACCCTCAGCTACATAAATATTCTTTAACAGTGCTTCTCCATCTTTCTTGACAGCAACATAAAACTTGCCAGAAATATTGTATAACATCTGCTGGTAACCTACTTGCTTTTTCAACAGAATATTTATTGAACATCAGTAAACAGAAATATTCATTGAATGCATTGAAAAAGTGTGTAGTTGGTTCTAAGCTTTTGTGTATCTTCCTTCTGTACCCATAACAAGCTTTAAAAAATTACCAAAATTTGTAACATGTTTTAGCACAGAAGCAGACATTACAGCTGACCCATCATTTTTCCATTCCTAATTCAGACATTTGTTGCTTTAAGCCAAGGGTATACTGGCATCTTCTTCATGCATTATAAGCAAACTGTCTGATTTATGATAGCATCAGTATCACAAACAACAGAATGTCACGAGCAGGGACTGAGTTTCAGGGGGTTGAGAGGTACATGTTCCCCAACTTTTGGACAAGCGGAGACGCAATGTCTTTTCTCTCTCCGAAATTTTGTGTGATACTTTGACAAAGAACTCTTCAAGTGCTAACACTAAAGTTTTGTGTCCTTAGTAAGGAAGTAAATACCTAATAACCATTGTCAAGTACTATGCAAAGGCCATGACACCATGGGTGTAGCCAGAGGGGCACTTGGGCCATGGTCCCCAAAAGATATTGTTTCCATGATTTGTCTCCCATTTTGCCAATTTTACAAAGAGGTCATACTATGCTTGAGTGAACATGGTGACATCATCAAAGCACAAAAAATAATACTATGTTTGTGTGATTTGCACAATAACATGCATATCACACAAAGTTTGTCCCCCAAAATTTTCTATCAAAACTCAGTCCCAGGTCATGAGCCAACACCATAAAATATGCTCTAATCTTTTTCATTTGCAACTAAAGTGAACACAATACTTTTGATTCAAGCATCACCCGCTCATGTCACTGGCATTTGAAAAGAAGCTAAAAGCAAAATCTCACAGGATACTATTGTTTGAATTTATGTCCTTGGTATTTTCTACCTATATTGTCATCATTATTATAGTGTTCTGTGGTTAACGACTCTGACCTCCTTGTTCCAGCCTCAATAGGCTACAGGACAATCTCACACTATTTGTCACATTTCTAAAGATCTCCACTATCCAATTACACAAGCATCGCAGCTTACATAGATATCCAATACACATTGATCCTTCCTTTCACCTTTAGACAATCACAACAGAGAATAAATAACAGAAAAAAACATGTTTGAAGCAGGGAATAAAGTTGTATTTTTAATAAATAGAAAGTTTGCAGTTTTCTTCCTTTTTAAAAATCAACCAAGTTTAACTCAAAATTGTGAAATAGTAACAGTGTTTTTACAGAGCAACATCAAATTTAAATGACCTGCCACAGAATTTAAATGACAACCAACTTTTGGAATGCTCTGATTACATTAGGGTAAAGTTCCATCAAACACGGTTACTTCGGAAAAATAGAGGTTTCAATTACGTTGGTTATATTTATAAGCAAAAATCATTGCTGACTACTGATATTATGGTTGGTAGATATAGAATATGACTAAATAATAATATATATACAGCAAAGTAAAACAACTTTAAATTATCAAAAAACATATTACAACTATGTAGCTAAAGAATGTAATAAGTCAATTGTCCAATGACCTGAAAAAAGCTATTCGGCACAGTATGATTGACTTTGCTGATTTGGCTATGTTTTAGTTTCAGCATGCCTTAATTCTTAAACTTTAGACACACATTAGAAAACAAGACTAATATCCTCTTCAAAACTTTTGGGAAAATGACCCAATAAAAATGTTAGGTTATAAGGGTAACTTGGAGCACAAACAGGATTTGATGTATCAAGTTTTCTTCCCATAAAAACACGATTAATTTTTCTTCTATAACTTACTATTTGATTTGGACTTTGGAGCTTAGTAAAAAGTGTAAATATGAATTATTTACATCAAAATCCTGTTTGTGTCTCAAGTTATCCTGATGACCTAAGATTGGTTTCATCTGAATAAATGCCATACATTTTATCATGCAAAATGCTACAATGTTTATATGCCAAGTAGCCACAATAATGTGTATGTTTGGAGAAAACACGCAAAACAGTCGTGTTTTTTTAAGGGGATTATTAACCTTCAAATATGAAAAAAACTGCATTTCTAGAAACTGCATGTACTTACCAGTCCTTTCAATAATTAGAAAGTTTCAAGATAATCTATGGTATTAAGAAATAAAAACAATTTTAAAATTACCCAAATAACCCCATTTGACAGTAGTAAGAGTGGGTGACTATGTAGGTAAGAATTGTAATACTGTATATCTGAAGAAAGATGTATTCAATCAAGGCCCTGTTCCAAAATAAAAAGAACAGATACAAGCAGAGTACAAAAAACAGCTATGTAACTCTAATGACATAGAAACCACAAAGGAGCTTGAGCATGCAAGTTGCAATTTCAGATAGGACTTCATTTGACATTTTGATGTAACAGTTATTCATAATTATAAAGTCCTTTTGTAATGAAGTTTTTATTCAACACTTTATTAAACAGTTTGATGTAACAGTTATTCATAATTATAACGTGTTGAATAAGGACTCAATGCAATAGGTGTCAATTCTACAGCTTACTTTAACGTAACTTGGATCCAACTGGACAGCTTTTTTGGCATCCTCTATAGAGCCAGCTGCATTTCCAAAAGTAGCTCTAACAGCTGATCTGTTGCCATACAAAACGGGATTGGAATCATTCAGCATTATAGCAGATGAATAAAGAGTATGTGCTTTCTCAAAATCTCCATTGCTACAAGCGGCCTTGGCTTCTTTCACTAGTGCAAGCATAGAAGTTTGTGTTTTGTTCTTTGGCATGGCTTCATCTTTTATGCAGCATTGGTTGAACACACCAAAAACAGCAAAATACTTATTGAATGCTTGCTGAAATGCTAGTTTTTATAAATATGTATATCAGTCACAACAGCTAAGTTTGTAATGCACAACACTCAACCACAAATCCTTCCAATGTAAAAACATATACTCTTAGTTCGTGAAAAAACAGTGTATTTTGATGAACTGAAAAGAACTAGCAGAATGTGTTTAGAATTGTACATGATCATTCATGCCATGATGGAACAGCTAACTGTTAATTTCTTGGTCTATGGCTATGCTGACCATGAAACCAATGCCAAGGCTACTCTGGATAAATAAACAAGTGCAAGGTCAAATTTTTGCTTTACATGCTTGTTTCAGACTCAAGAACCATATCACAGGGTCTATTCTAGCAATTGTTCAAAAGAAATAAACAAGCCGCTTAAACAATCCACAGCATGGAAGAAATGTTAGGTTACATGCACATGCAATATTTGAAAAAACAAGCACTGAACTATTGCACTCTTCCATTTCACACAAAAAGCATATGTGGCAAAATCAGCACTGAATAAGACGGCAACATGATTTTATGCACTGGTGTAGTCTGAACTTTGTCATATAGCATTGCGGAGTTATTATCAAGTGACATGTCTCAACAGACAAGCCAACTATATGGCATTTTCCATGCTACATGATCAATTTCATTAAAATATTCCTACTTAGACTTGCCTACAATTGCAAAGAATCAAATTGTGTACAGTATGACTCACAACACCCTACAAACGTTTTTATGGAGTAGGCTACATCAGGAACAGTATCTGCATGATGTGCATTGAACACTGTTGTATTGTTTTGTTTTGTAACTATATGACGATTTCATGGTCAAACAAAAAACATACAAAACATGTATAACAGTTGAAAAATTACCATTTGCTTAGAAACGCCACAGTGAAAAATCTTGTGAGTACCTAGTCTAATTGCACCGTTTGTGCTATTCTACCATGTGCTAAACTTGCCAACATTGTCACAGGAAAGAAAAACTAACATTACACTTGATAAAAAAATCACTACACAACAGAGATATAAAAACCAATACAGATAGACATTCATACACACAAGACAGACAAACAAAAAACAGACACAGACAGAAAAATACAGGAAATAATGTTACTATCAACATGATTACTTAATTGATGAACAACGTGAAGGTGCTCTTATTCCTTTACTGCAACAGGTATAAAAACAATAAAAAGTAGCTGAACTTAAAGTTTATAATTTCCACCTAAATCCAGGGCTACTGCTATAGTATAATTTGCATTTTTTCATGTTTCTTACATTTAGCTTCAATAAGAACAGATTAATAATACAAGACAGTTGTTTCTGTTGAAGTGCAGATTTTATATCATTTGCACTAACACTTGTAATTAAAGTGGCCTAAACATCCTCAGAAAATGCTGATATACGTAACATTTCACATGAACCACTTTTGAAAGATTGAAATGAGCTAGATTTTAGGTGATTTTGTCAAGATTATGGGTCAGTGAATTTTAGTTGTTTCTGGGTCTTCCTCAGATTAAATCATGGCAGGAAACAGTTTTTTATCGTCTAATCTAGTTTCATAGTTGTGTCTTTCATCTATCTTAGAAAATTGCTTTGAAATATTGGTTGGTAGTTTTCCTTTATGATACTGCAACAATAAACATAAATTTACTAATTTCTAGTTAATATATATTTTTATAGAAAAGTTTTGGAAGGTGGATTAAAGTTGCAGTTTGATAATGATCTAGATTCAATGATTTTTATTATCTTTTAATGCATTTGTTTTAGTGGTTTTCAAGGCAGTTCCCAGCACTGCCCCAAATAATAGTTCCATAATTTAGATGTGAGTATACAAATGAGTGGTGGTTATTGGGGTTGCAAGCTTTTTTATAGTTCGAATGATTCCCAGTGATTGCGCCAGCTTTTTGCAAAATCAATAAATATGTGGTACCTCAGTTGGTTTCTTGTCAAGCATAACACCAAAGTATTTGTATGAGTCTACCTGCTGTAGGTCTTGCACTGAGGATAAGCTTATTTTGATCTGAGGAACCTTTGTTTTTCTTGTTGGGTTAAAAAATCATGTTTTTGCTTTTAGCGTGACAACCAGTTACAATTCCACTGAGTTGACTATTTACATTATGCAAAAAAGTTTTTAGGTTTGGATTAACCTTAGCAAATTAGTATTATCTGTAAATAGCCTTGTGAAGTGATAAACATGGATGCTTTGAGAAAATCATTTATATAATCTATAAATAACTATTTATAATCTATATCAACACTAAGTGCTTTATTATAAGAGAAGGCCTACCTAGCGCTGATCCTTGAGGCATCCTAGTTTTAATTCTATGTGGGTAGATACGTTGTCCACAACTGTTTATTGGATCATATTTATAAGATAACTTTTCATCAAATCAGATGCATTTCTTCTGATGCAATATAATGTAGAGTTTCTGTAATAATATATCATGCTTAGTAGTGCCGAATGCTCTTTTGAGATCTAAAAAGACTGCACAGTAATTTTTACGATCAAAAGATTGTCAAGTGCACTGTCAATGTACGTGCTACAGGTTTATTTAGGTTCATTCGCCAAACATACACTTGTGTGGAGAAAGTGGGTGGACCGGGTGGACTATGGCTCACACACTGTTCAAATTTGGTGAGCCTGGTCCACCCACTTTTGACAGCATTTGATTAGTAGTATTCAATAGCAGTAATAAGTACAAAGTAACAATGGTAGTAAATATTTACACAACGAAATGTAACATATCGCAAAAATAGAAAAAATAAAAAAGAACACAATAAACATCAACATAACACAGATGATGGTGGGCAAGCAATGGGAGAAGAGATGAGGCATGTACAGATGAGCAGGTGAGGCAAGCATACAGGTGAAGGAAGCGAGCATCAGTGATGGTTATGAGGCAGAGAGCAGGGCATTTTAATACAACATTTCATAGCAAGAACAAATAGTATGGGCAGAAAAAAATGTTTATAAATACAAATCGTGAAGAAGTGTGGGTTTACCCACAGACCATAGTGGGGTGGGTTGCATGGATGAGTTGTTCCCAACCAGATGCATTGTCGGTGTCACTGAATGAAGTTGCAGAGTAAAGGATGTGAACAGGTTACAGTGTTATTAGCAGTAATCACTATTTATTCCAATAAGTGATAGGTACATGAAAAACAAAAGACGTTTAGTATGTTAGAGAATTATTTAGTTCTAAGACATAGTTTCACAAGTCATAACTATGTAAACTATCCATTTATTTCACAAATGTACATGGTGTCATGTCATTGACACCAACATTTAGCTTTGTATGACTGTGGGCCTAGGAATTAGGCTCTAGTCAATGTCCGTAAGGTCTTGGAGGTGGACATCACTTCGTTTGCCTCGAAATCCTCGTATTGCAGCAAGGGTGCTCCTCAAAAGGGCAAATCTGAGCTTTGTCCTTATGTAGGTTATGACAGATGCACATGGCTCGCTGCGTTTTTCAACTATTTTTTCTGCCAGTCTTTTGTTGACTCTGTTGCATTCTGGTGCCATCCCTCCAATTGTTGTCAAGACAAGGGGGTTGAATGAAGAGTTTTCTATGTCAATCACTCTTTGGAACTACCATTTAATGATAACATTTACTACAATGGTAGTAAATGTTATCATTAAATGGTAGTTCAGTGTATGTAAAGTCGGAATATGCTTGTTTCGCACTCGAATTCAACTTGTACCCACCCAATTTCAAAAAGGTTCCTTCCTTGCTGAACATAGGAGCCTCTAAGTATATTTCGTCATATAACCTACAGTACATAAAACTAGTGTTTCCAATTCGGGTCAAAATTTTAAAACGCAGGTTTCGGGTAGCTGAGAAAAGAAACCCGGGAAAACCCAGGTTTTTTCAGGTTTTGAAATGAATGTGATTTTGAGCGATACACCTCAATATTTGAAAAGACGTTTGGTGGTACAGAACTTGAAGATGGCGTGAAGTAGGAGATTCATCCCAAAGCTTTTCCTCTGACACTCTTCACGGGATATCGTCAGAATGAAGTGGAGATAATACCGAGCTGGTTTATATACAGAAAAGAAGAGATCTCATTGGACAACGCCCAATGTGCCTTACATTACAAGGACAAATTCTCCGTCCTCGCTCGAGCTCGCACTTCATTTCATCTCTCCGCCTTGGAAGCGACTTTCATCAAATCTTTGAATCCTCTTCTCTGCAAACAAAAAGAATTCGTTTACTCCTTACAGATCTCCTAAACTCTTGAACTTTCCATTGGTTGACCGTTCCAACGTTTCGACGAGGTCCAAATTACATCTTTAACCAATGACAGCTTCGCTTTTTCTTATTTCCTAAACCCTTTCTTATTGGCCACTGTTTTAACCAATAAGATCTCTTCTTTTCTGTATATAAACCAGCTCGGTAGTATCTCCACTTCATTCTGACGATATCCTTTGAAGAGTGTCAGACTAAAAGCTTTGGGATGAATCTCCTACTTCACGCCAAAACTCAATATCACTGTGAAATTACTACTGTTGGTCCCTCCACAATTTATTAGCGAATTATTAATTAAGTTAGCCACAGTTTTTCAATGATTATTTGTAATACTGACGCATGATAATCAAAGCACACATTCATCATTCAATCTGTTTCTGAGTTTTGTGACAAATTGTCCTGTGGGTGAAAAATCCCTCTCTCGTTCCAGTGGTTTGGGTTTGATTGTAATTAAGGCATGGAACAGCTTTTTAATGTTTTTTGACCTCTTCTTTCGAGCCTCAAAAAGACTCATTTCCTTTTTCACAATTTGTGATCGGATCTCTTCCAGTTCGGGAATAGTTTTGTGGTCTTCACTCTCAAGGATTACATGGATTCTGTGCTTTGATTTCAAATGGTTGATTAAACTTTTAGTGCTTAAACCACCTGCATTTGATTCACAGAGCACAAATTGCGCTTTGGTGTTGGTTGAACGTTGTTTTATAAGAAATGGCTCTAAGCTTCTGATTTTCTTTGATTACTAACGTCTTTAAACTGAATGCGTATGATTAAAAATCTACTTAAAGTTACTGCTACAGGAAAGCCGAATATTTTGTAGAAAATTATTGCAAACTGAAAAGGACTAAATCGATTTTGCAAAGAATCACAGCTTGTCTATGAACTGACATGTAACAGCTTATAAATGAACTTACTAGTAAATAGGAAGCTACGGCATACTTTGAAGAAGTACCTCACGTGGTAGTTATTTAATTAGGTTAGTGAAAAAATAAAGTTTGCGTGGACACTTAGTAGCCTATGTGCCAAATCACCTCACGATTCATCTAAATAGGTTAATTGAACGAAAATAGTAGCGGATCAACCACGAACGTATGATGGTTACCGAGCAAAACGTGCACCTCGTGCCTCATGATAATAGTTGAAAGTCCAAACGTGCTAATTTGGCCGTTACACGCGCTAATCTGCAACTTTAGTGTTATCAGAATTACTAATATTTGAATGCAACAGCAATTCCAGGTTTTTTAAAATACCCGGGTTTGGCAGTTAAAAAAAAACAGGTTTCGGGTAGTAAAAAATAGCCAAAAAAACAGGTTTCAGGTTTGGGAAACCCAGGTTGGAAACGCTACAAAAAACCTTCACCCTTAATGTTTTCCTCTGAATTTTCTAGACATGGAGAAATTAACTGTAGTTGTGGAATAAATGATCTAGCAATCTCAGGCAACAGTAAGTTAAGAAAACCACCACATTACCACTGACATTAGTAGTCTAGTCTAGGCCTACTACTGTACAGTAAGTACACACTAAACTACTAGGCCCTAGCCAGAGCCCAAAAGCTACGCGTGTATAATTAAATACTACTGTATGCATCAAAGCTAAGTCTGTCCAACCTTCCTAAATCAATCGTCGCAATGTTCGCTGCACTAAACATTCATCAATAGCCAGGGTTGCCAGATCTACCTTTTAGCCAAAGGGTCAAATCAAGTCTAGAAAAGTGCCAAATTCTAAGACAAGGGGCCAAAAAGGGACCAGATAATTTTTCCAAATTTATCAGCAGTTACGAAGTCGTATGAACCCATGCTTAGCAATTCATTAAATGGCATTGTTCCTCAATCACAAAACAAGTACATGATGAAAGATCGTAAGAGAACTTAATTTCCAATCCATGCGTAGCCATAAACTGAGATAAATTACCATCCTCGATGCTAAAGCGATCAACCACAAACATGAGCACCACCTAAATAACAATAAATTAGGTAATGTAACAGTTCTCACTGCTACCTCTACAACTGCAGCAAGTAACAGGTATTCTGATGAACTTACTCTCACATTGACTCACAAACTCTAAGGATCCTAACAAAATTTTGTAATCAAAAACGTTGAAAATATAGGAATTCTGTGAAAATCTGTAATCAATTAGGCTAGCCTAGTCAAAAAGTGAAAAATACCCTTTCTCAGACAGGACCCAGGGTGCTCAGGTCTAATCCTTGCAAGGGGCCAGTCTATTCTGGAAAAGGGCCAAAAAAGAACCAAAGGGCCAAACGAAAGTTTTGGGGCCAGCAAGTGTTATTAATATTTAGGACCAAATTTCTGAAATTTGGCCCCAAACAGACCAACCTAGCAACCCTGTCAATAGCCTACAGTATTGCGTTTCTAAAATCATTGGTTGTCCTGCAGTGGTCGATATTTCTGCTAGCCATGATAATAGCTACTACTGTAGCATGATGATTGAGCAATTTCTCCGCAAGGCTAAGCGCAACCAGTACCACAGCGTCAGAATTTCAATTGCCTTTCTTTATTTGTACAGTGACTACTCCTACAGAAACCACCAGGTAAATGGTTTGTACTAGATTAACATTGTGATACGCACTTTGAGTGAAAGATAAGCACATAGTGTAGTGTGAATAAACAAAAAGTATAATGAAAAAATGTAGAATTAAGCAATACTGCTTGATTGACGGCGAAGCGGTTTCCGTGGAAACTTAGCTGACGCGTTGCAGGAGCTGTTTGCATTTGTGTTCAGATCGAGTCTTCGAGAAAGTGGGCATAAAATATTAATGATGTTGTGGTGAGTTCCCACATCAACCAATACCGTCAGACGTGATTGTCGTGATCGTGTATTAACTCTTTCGCTTTAAATTCCACAAGTATCAAATATCAGTAGCAGGGCCGGATTAAGGGTACAGTATGCTGAAGACTAATCAGATATTTCGTCAAATTTGAAAAATTTTAGGAGGTAATTCGATAGTTACTTGTAAAAAAACAATAAATCAAAAAAAATTGTGAGCGAAAATTTTCCTGGGCATAAGGCCTTAGTTGCTTAATGGTTAATCCGGCAATGATCAGTGGTGAACAGATCCGTTGTCGTTTGCAGGAGTGAATGACCGCCGGTGAGTCATTTTAATTTGAACAAGGAAATCTCAAATTCCAATAAACTCAGAAGAAAGGGAGTGGATGAGGATAACTTACAAAAAATAAGATGTAGAAGTGTTCCGCAACAACTTATGTCTTTAGCAGTTGTGACTTTTCAATTGTTTTATTTTCCAGTTTGCAAAACAAAACCTTCCCAAACTTTTTCAAGAAAAAGTTTGAAAGTTTTGTTCCATGTACACCAGGTCGGCTTTCATCCGTTTGCTCGCTGCAACCTTATTTACAGTGCTGTGCAAAATCATGAGACCTCAAAAATTTCGAATTTTTCGCATGCAAACGATATCTTTTACTTTATGAAGTAGCAATCCCTGGATAACATAAATCAGTGAATGTAGAATTTTATTCAGAAGCTGGAGATTGAATTTTGCAACTGTTTTTTTCACAAGTTTGAGATACAGATTGAACTGTGTGGCCCTTGTGGAAACTTGTTGCTAAAATGTGGATATGTGCCGGTGATGTGCCCGAGTCATCTTTGTCGATTCAGGGTCACAAGCCCTTCGAGTCAGAGTCGTATAAAATTTTTTCGAGTCATGACGTGGTCGAGTCAAGTCAGAGTCACAAGAACTATCAAGTTACTTCGAGTCATTGGTTTGCAAGCACGAGTCAGTGTTGAATCAAATGAAATTCAACATTTTCCCATGTCTTGTTTTGCTGTGAAATGGCGCCAAAATGCTATGTGTGATGATTGGCTGCGTGAGCCCTCAGGGTCTGTGCTTTGATTGGATGCGCACCGGTTATTTGTACATCTTACTGACCAATGTTTGATGCTGCGTTCAGTGTAGTACGCCATGTTGCATGTTTTGCGTCTCGTGTCTTAACCGTACTTTTTCTGTTTAGATTTTTACTAGTGTTGTTAAAGAAATAAAGCCTTTGTTAATGTGTACTAACTGTCTGAGGCATCACACTATGGAATGGCGCCCAATAAACTACAACACAGAATGACTCGACTCGAGTTACAGTCAATGACTCGAGCCAGAGTCATTTTTACAATATCTTTGAGTTGCTGATGGACTAACCTAGTTCGTTTGCACACAGAGGAATGAGTATTTTTTGCTTCAGTGATGATCAAGTTTGGCGGAAATTTTCTGTTTTTCCTGCCTAGTCGTGCTATGCTGTATTTTATGGATCAAGTGTCCCGAACTTGCATGGAGGAAGACCTGAGACTCTGATTTCAGTGAGAGGTCTGCAGAACACAACATATTGACAAACACCTCATCGAGGTTTGATCGTAGTATTTGCATATCGTGATCAGGCCAGTGGGCCTTATACTGTGACCTTGAGTCTTTTCCAGATACCAGCAAAGTGATTCAAGTTTTTCAGATTCAAATATAAACCAAAAACTATATTGCAAAATATAATGCAAACGCTAAAACCGAATCTGGTTTAAACCCGAATTCCTGCCACTGTTATTAGCCTAAGCCCATGTGGCGACGTGATTACGCCACATTTAACGTAGAATTCGTAGCAGCAATAGAAGAGTGAACCTGATCAAATGTGTAATCTCAGTTGCTATTATGCCGAGGATCGTCGGTTCGACTCATGCTTTGGTTGGCACAGGGCGACGCAGCACTCCCCCAAGGTGTCGGTGGCTCTCCCAAGGTGTTGGTGGCTGCAATCCAGTGTTAACCTGCAGTCCCAAAACTGAACCGAAAGTTACAGTAATGTGCAGTCCCAAAACTGAAACGAAAGTTGCGAAGAAGTTCAAAAGAAAATAATCAATTCCATTCCAAACTTTTTCAGCAAAAGTGATAACATCCAAATCCATCAATATATTGAAATGTCGCAAAATTTAAATGCAAGTACATTCATCTCTGGTGATTTTCATGTATTGGTCATACGAAAACCACTTTCAGTGCAACGCCAACCGAGAGATTGCAACAGCATCCCCTCATTTTTGCAGTGAACCACACCTATTGCACGTTCTTTTTGTTGCGCTTACCATCCGTCCCGTTTTATCCGGGACAGTCCCGGTTTTGAGGGCTTTGTCCCGTGATTACTATAAACAGAGGTGGTACCGGATCCGGAGTTGACTCAGGCAGGATTCTACGTTTTTCTTTCGAACCCAGACCCGGAGTCAAATTTGAGAAAAACCGAACCCGGACCGGAATCACTTTTCCATTTCTGTAGTAGCAGGAGTCTGCGTGGTCATTTCTTAAGTAAAAACATGGGTAAATGACGGTTGGATCGATGATTGTAGCCGGAGTCTGAACAGGAGTCGGATTCTCAAATTTGAATAATA
>JGI24021J15306_10003057_pt1 | contig 18641 bp, 12 predicted proteins | sample Ectturendosymbi1_FD_15306 | JGI IMG/M metagenome (IMG submission 15306)
AAGCATTTCTACGTCAGACACAGAATTCCCTAACCTTTTTTGATCAACTTCCAATTCGCGTACATTATCCTACTGGGTTTGATTTGGCTGTAACAAGTTCTGTTTGGCTACAAGCCTAACACCAGTCCATGTTCCTTTTGAGATGGGCAACTGCGCAGTACTACCAAATCATTTGCGCAGTCTGATTCTCGTACACTTGCAACATTCCAAAACGTTGGAAAAGCAAAACAAGAAGCTATTTGAAATAAATGTGTAGGCCCTACTTTGTTCGTATTTTCATGACTTCATGCTTAACCTAAATTGTAATAATTCACGAAATTTGTAATTCATTTAGAATTCTGGCAACTCAGCTTTAAAATATTCATGCTAAAACCAACATTTGCTAAAATTTCCTTAGAGGGAACGCTGGCTAAGTCTTTATATTATAACATTACCATAAACCAGGGTTCACCAACCTTTTTGAAACTGCGAACTACTTCTTGTGTACCGATTAATGCGAAGGGCAACTATAGTTTGATACACACAGCTGAAATAAAAATTTTGCTCAATTTACCTTCAATTATTTTAGTATTGACATTCCTTAATGTGAAGACATTGATCATACTAATATCATTTTCAGAACAGGCCCACGTTGGTGACCCTGCCCTAGACGGCTTGCTAGTGCCAATGGCGTTCGCGCTAACAGACTGCAAAACGGTTTCCAGTCTCCAGGGACTGTGACGTCACAAATCGAAATTGTTACCAGTGTGGACATCCTTCAATACAATTCATTTTATAACATAAAGGTTACCTTTTAACGCAACGTGCGGTGATGTTGCGAGTTGGGGTAAAAATTAAAATCAAGCATTTGCAAAATTGATTAATTTTTCCAGTTTGAATCATTTGGGAGGCACACCCCCCGGGCCTGGTTTGGCTATCAGATGTTAGGAGGGAATGCACTTATTCCGACAGTTGAACGGCATCGATTCCACTTGGAAACCAACGTGACACCTATTTTTAGGTGCTGTCTGGAATGCAGACAAAAATAACTTAATTTCTGGTTTTTACGCTGAGACATTTCGGTAATTTGTCTCAGTTGTATTAAACCAGGGTTGCGGAATCGAGGTAAAATATCCGACCTTTCCAAAACTTCCGACTCCTTCACATGATGGGAATTATTTTTTATTGTTAACAATTTTGTAGCAATTGGTACACAGCAAGAAATCCGTTTCAACAAGTTTTAAAAGAAATTGGTGAACCATTAACAGGAATTCCCAACTTAGAAGTGTGATGTAAAAAATTATCCAATTGGACCTCCGGAGTCGGAGAAAAAAATCCGACTCCAACTCCGGAATCCTGATTAGAGCTCGCCATAACCGTGTTCATTAATCTGTTTTTGACATACTGACCGAAATGACTTAATTTTATCCGGTCGTTTCAAAAACACTTCGGTCTATGACCGAAAAAATATCCAATAACACAAAATATTTTTGCTTTATAAGATTAAAAACCCTAAATCACAATTCAGTCCCTAATTGCAGCTGACGTCACAAACAAGTTTAAGCTGATCAAACCAAAGAGCATTATAGCAACAATACAGAAAATCAGTGCCAGACAAATACTGTAAATAAAACGCATCGAATCAGCCAATCCCGGAGTAAAATCACACCAGGAAGCTATTAAGGCAGCCTCATTGCAGCTGATGCTATTTTCACTATGGCATCTTAGATAGCTGTTTCACTGGAATCAGATACAGCAAAGCCAGTCAATTTAAGCGACCACGTGGTTGGTATCCGCGGTTTATTAGCAAGATGATGCACTTAAAAGAAAAGCTTGGGTTTGTTTGTAGTAAACCGGGGTGCATTCTGTTGAGACTTGCTCATCGACATTCGCGGCATTGGGAAACGTATCTTTGAATCCTGCAAAACAAACAAAAGTAAAATATTACATGTTTGTCTGGACTTGCTTTGTGGTCATTACACTTTACTGAAACAGTCCATTGCCAGACGTAGCGCAGGAAGAACGCCGAACGTGACCAAAATACCCACAACCCACAAGTGAAACGCTCCCAAATGTTAGCTCCGTGTGACAGGAGTTACAATACAAACCTAATATCAAGATCAGGTGAACCAATTTAGCGACTACTCACATGAAACTGCTTGATATGCTTCCTCTTGCACTGCGATGACGGTATTTCTTCGACGCGCATGATCTGAATGGAACCAGGTCTCGCTCTATGGCGAGCGCCCATATCTCGGTAGCAAGACGTCACAGCATTTGCAACTTTGACATCTCTGTACTCACTGCAACAAGCAAATCAATATGACAAGGTTATCCGCACTTGCTGCTTACCGCACGGCTAAACAAAGCTGGCAACATTGGGCGGAGAGGCAAATTATCTGACATTTTTACCGCTTTTCCATGGCCGCTTTACTAGGCCGACCAATCAGCCTAGTGACTATACAAAAAATTTTGAACAGTTGGCCTGATAATCGAGGTGGACATGTGTTGGTCCAGCTCCCTTGTGTCACGTGACTTATATGAGAAAGGTTGTTGGATTCCCGTCATTGCGTGCTTTGGGCGTATGTGAAGAGAAATGTCTTGCTGTTGGGGATCGGTGGTAAAAATATAACACCAATGCAGTTTGCATACACAAGCCAAAAAGCGGTGGCCTTGTGTAGTTTTACTGTAGTCCGCGAACCCCTCAGGGTTTCATGACTGTGTTTTAGGGGGTCCGTAAGCCAACATCCAATAAAGAAAATCCGCTAGTTTTTAACCGTCCCTTTGGATCATTATTCAGCTTAATCGCACCGCAACTGCAGCCTGACATGCGCCTCGAGGCCTAATTAGGTAATTCCAGTACTACCTTTATGATGTAATAGTCCACACAGTCCACGGAATTTTCTGCTAAATCTTTGCTCGTACATTGATGTGAACAAAAGACTAGTACATTTCGTTCCTGTGTTGGCCGTCTATCGTTTTATTCATTGTTTAGAGTATTGGGGGGTACGCAAGATGGAAAAGTTTGAGAAACACTGCACTAGAGCGCTTGTTCAACATTTTTTGGTCCTTCTGTGTTAGGTTAGTCGTCTGAACACGTGCTGTTTCATTTTCTTCATTGAGCAATAGCACACTCCATTCCTCTGAATACGTGACTTACTGTAATGGGCGTATTTTCCACTTAAGTGACTGTCACACACGAATGATGTTATGAGGCATGGAAACCACAGCAACAAAGCCGACATGCGGTTTAATCGATCTTTGGTCGAACGTAGAGATGTAATTGTTAGCAGTCCCAGTGCAAAAACGACAAACTTGAGATTAGAAATGATCCATGTTAAGGAACTGATCGACACAGCACTTTTTGAGAAAAAAGTTTCAACAGCTTGATTTCGTGTCACTTTTCAAGTCTTGTGCACAAAACTTACCGGTACATGTTGTGAGTGCCACTTCGCGAATCATATCGCAGCCAAATGCCGAAGTTTTTAACTCTGCCAGGGGTCTTCTCTGCAATTTTACTGCACTGCAAGATTTCTCCTGCGTTCTTCTTAACTTTTTTGTAGTACGATAGGTAGTACCTGAATCACACCGTAGCGTTATGCATCGAATCCACAAATGATGATTCACATTTTTCATTAGTTTAACCAACCACTAGAGAATGAACTTTACGTTAACAAAACAAAAACGGTCGAATGTCGATACGGGCATTTAAGTGGTCAAGCCAAATCTAACAATCAAAGACTATCTCTGAAAACTAGGTCACGCATCGTCAACAGCCGTCAGCGACTGTACGCTGATGAAAATATACAAATGAAGATGCTTTTTGGATAGCCGCAAAAGACAATATACTACCTACCATTCCAGTCAAGAGCAACTAAGTAGGCCCACTTTATTGCGGCTTATATAAAATATATATGAATTTTTATTTCGTGTCCAGTCGCGGCTTGTTTTGTTTGCACGGAGCAGCAATTTTCTGCATTGTGTGCACACACGATCTTTATAAATGGTTGCATGTTTTGTGCATAGCCATGTGTGAAGCATAATTGCAAACGAGCATCCAAGTGCTTATCATATTTTGACCTTGGAGCCAATCAGAATGAGATCCATGAAATACCGCAAAAGGTCAGCTGGGCTCAGTAAAAGTTCGATTGATTTCCTTTTCAAGTGAACTCTTTTTAATCAGCAATCGGAGAACAGGTACAAAAATGGACTTAGTTTAGTGAAATTGAAGATCGCAAACCCTAAATTCAGATAACTGTCCCATCATTATGAAACCTTTTAATTGCTTTAAATACGCATTTCGCATTATGTCGTTTGTTGCTTTGCTTATGCACATTGATAATCAAAGTATACGCACATTCTGTAGTATGATAATGCAGGAATTAAAGTTTTGGTCGCATCGGACCGCAAAACTGAGGATATGAAGCGAGGGATGACTTTAATCCTTCTGCCAAATATTTACAAGCTAAAACGAAAACTTCTGTATTAAAAACACGAAGGTTGGCATTGTACGTTAGCCATGGATAAGCAGCGTGCAATACACGAAAGACACATCTAGTGTAGACATATTCGAAATCTATAGTAAAACAAGTTTACACAACTGGTGCCCGGGTTAAGACCAGCGTATGGCTAATTGTTACATTAGGAAAGGAGATTTCGTTTTTAGCGCATCGGCGCAGCAAGCTGGTTTGTCAGGTCCGCAAGTCAACTTTAAGGTTTGTCAGGTCACACCAACAAAGCATAAAACAGTGGTTTAGGTAATATAGCAGTTATCGCAAAATTACGAAACAACAGAAAAGAGACCAGGTGAAGACAATAGGATAATTCACGAGCAGCCAAGTGCAACAGTAGTGCAGGAAAAACAACTGTATCGAAAGACTAATGCAACGTAGAAATGACATAGTTGACCTAACAAAAGAAATTAGTGGAGCTAAGAGATAGACAACAAATCACACATACAGTAGTGGAAATTCACGTGACCTGGCATCACATGCGACAGCATCGTTTGAATGTTGGTCTCGTGTCCCAGAGGTTTCACCATGTAAATTTACATACATGTGAACCGAAGTGTTCAACCACATTGCAGTTACTCCTGCGTTAACACTTAAACAACGTAAAACGGCATTACATGCGGCGTAAACACAACTTACCAAAATCTTGATTTAGCAGCGATATGATTAGGTGCAAACAAGCGCATGCGATACAGGGGAGGATTTGGAGTTGCAGCCGATGGAAGCTTGCGTCCCACCACTTTGTATTCGCGGAGCTGAAGAAAATCATACGAGTTCAACCATACAGAGGTGTTTTAAAATTTAGATATAATTGTTTTTAACAGCTATACAAAACAGATGCGTATAATACAAATTTTTTATAAAATATCAATTTATAAAAAATATAACAGTGTATTCTGTATGTAGCAACTGCTTTAATCTGTGGAAAGGCGTATCAAGTGCTGCATCTTTGTGACGTGGTTCGTGAATCCGCGCGCCACATCCTGGCTGTGTATGCTTCGTTTACGTCACAGTGCGATGAACCCAGATAACAAACATTATCGCTTGTGTTCGTGTGGCCATTAGAAAACTGAGACATAATTTACTCGAATGCGACGTACCAGTGCTTCGTCAGATTGCGTTAACTTCTATTCAAAATATTCTTCTGCAACAGGTCTGTACAACATACGGCCCGCGAAAGCTTTCAACTGTAGTAAATGCTGCAAAAGCTCGACCTCCAATAAGTAATTGCTGTTCCATAATTTCTTCCATACTACAACCAAATCTCCACATCGAAATGAAAGACATTTGCGGCCCGCGGCAAATCAATGTTGATAATTTGGCCCTTCGAACTTCCGGAGTTGTGCAGGCCTGTTCTACAAGAGCAGTTATTCACTCGATCCCAACTGCATGCCCTCAGTCAAGCCTCATGGTGCCACATTTTTTCATTTGGTCACGATAGCCTAAAACGCTTTCCTTTGCAGTTGTGTGATATGGTACACGAAAAGCGGAAGTGCTGAATAGCCTTATAATGAATATCACGGCCAAAGCAAACGATACAAATGACATAGTGCAAACGTTTCGATAACTCCTGTTATCATCATCAGTGCATAGCAATGGAACTGCAGTGATCGTGCTGCAGGTTGTTATTGGTCATTCAGGAGAAAAGCGCTGTAAAAAAATGAAAAACGCAAAAAGTTGTTTCGGTAGTGACACAGTGGCGGCGAAGTTCTATTGCTATGCACTGATGATGATAATATGAGTATCGAAACGTTTGCAATATGTCATTTGTATCGTTTGCTTTGGCCGTGATATTCATGTGATATGGTTTATAAGTTTCTCTAAATTGCATTGGCGCAGTTGTACTGCTTCGTATCTCTTGCCCAACTTCCTTTTGCGTCTTCATTCCATTCATTATCATTTTGTCATCATGTCGTATTGCTGCTGGCACCGGCAGACAGCATTCCAGGCTCTGGCCTGTCGTCGTTTGCCATAAAATAAAATAACAGCGTGTCATGTTTTGGGCATCCTTTCCTTACACCACTGTAATTAGGGTACGCAAACATTGCTTGCTTTTTATATTATTGTATTGACGCGTACATTTCCCATTTCTAATGATAATTTTGTTCAATGACACTGGGCAATCCATGTCACGCCAAAAATACTAAACTTGCATTTGTGAGAAAAATAGCGGTAACTCAGTCTGTAGTGATGCTTGTTTTATTTTCGTGTATACATTGATTTGTACTTTTGTATTCTAGGTTATCATTATGAATGTCAATTGAGAATTCTTTTCACTGTCAATAACGCTACAGTAATACAGTATATATAATATTATTCCTAGTTGACTACAACGTTAACTGAGCCAAACAGATGATTAGGTGATAAAACGATTTTATTTATTTGTTTCCATAATATTCTGTATAAATCATTAATAAATTTATATACGATGTAAAAAGCTTTGTACAAAACACAGCAGCATGTTAATGTGCAATATTGGGTTCTTCTAGCCTTGGATAACACAAAAACTGGTAATGCTGAAAAGTGTCATTGACAAAATTAGACAAATGAAAGAAATCAGGCTGACAACATGCGTTTTTAGCGCCTGTCTTAACAAAGCAATAGACAACTAAACAAGCAAACGCAAACCATCCATAGCTGGAACATAAAGTCAAACAAAGCGTTGATGTTGAGCAAAACACTTTGATCCAAGCATTTTGAATTGACGTCTGAGAACGATGAGCTCAAAAAAAGTTTCTTAATCATGAAAACTCAAATAAAAGTATCTTTGCATTTTAATGAGCAGCACAGCACATACGTATGTAGATTTATAAGCCTTAATTCTCGATATGATGCATAAGTCACCACTTTGTGAGAAGTGCCTTTGACACAGCAGTGTTGTAATAAACGACCTACAAGCTCCTAAAATTGTACTTTTCAGAAGCATTATTCTCTATTATATACGCTGATCATTTTTTATTGAGACATTTTGGTCATTTGTCTCACAGTTGTATTAAAACTAGCCATAACTGAGTTCATTGGCATATATTTTCAGACATTCCGACCAAAATGACTTCATTTTTTCTGTCAATTCAAAAACATTTCAGTTTGACAAAAAAACGCCCAGGCTTAGTGAACATCATTAACAGTGTCACCATTTTGTACCAAGCTTGTTTGTCAAACGCATTCCAAACTGATATCACGGTCAATAATAAAACAAGTTACACCAAAAATTATTGATTTCATTGCAGGCGAAGTATTAAAAAAAAATTCTTTTATAAGAAAATTACACTAATTTAATAAAAAATATAACAAAAACGACTTTGATATTTGAATAGACCCAAATAAACAATGATCATTATGTAACAGACTGAAGCATTAACTGAAGGAAATTTTGGCATTTCATTGTATACTACTGAGCCACAACACTGGCCTTATACAGGTCCCTAAATGTGAAATGACACAAAATAATCACAGTAGCAAGGATCAATTACAACCTTGTTTGATGTAAGGTGCAATGCTTAAATGCCATGCTAGGTATTGTACACAATGAAAAAAAACAAACTTTTCAAACCTATAAGTGCGATATTTATCCCATATTTTGATAATAACTAATTTGTTTTTAGGCCGTAACTTTGAACCAGAAAGTCATCCATAGGCTCAAAAGACTTGGAATCCAGCCTAGTTTCAAATGAAAACTTGGACAAAATACTTGTCTAGTCGTTAGGCCCAAGGCCAGGTAACATGAGCTGAAATGGCCAAACACCAACCTCACTTATGACCACACTAACAAAAAAACTGAAACCCAAAACATACTCGAAGACTTGCTGAGTTTTCCAACGGTTTGAACAGCTCTCTAGCACAATCGACAAGCAAGTTATCGAGTTGGTAAGTGGCACGAAATAAGTGTCTCCATGCGTGATTTTTAGGTACGATATATTCGTACACCGCAGCGAATGTGTTAAGAGATTGCAACTATTTTATCTAAAAACTGAGATGGTTGTAAAATGAGGTTTTAGTATATTTTGGTGGTGGTTATACAGCAAGATTTTACCCTAATTTTGGAAGACCATTGGAATAATTTGAGACTGAAATGGTCTCTACGTCATGGCGAAAAGAATGAATGGTGATCATTATTGTTCCGGGACCCATGTACTTTCCTCATTAAACCATATTGTATTTAGTTTTTCATGTACCCAACATTTACTGGATTACTTTTTACTGTTAAACATTTTTGTCATTCGTTTTCCACTCTTGTCTCTTCAACCTCATTGTCATTCAGGTACGCTTTGTGCCCTGTGGGACATACTTCCGACTGTGGTACTCCATAATAACGGTCCATGGGTAATTGTGTTACATAGTTTTTCATAATAATGATCAAATTGGGTTAATTAAAATTTTTTTTTTGCCCTGGCTGCTTACCTCTTGTTCTGTAATGTTACGGCTGCTGCAACATGGCTTTGTTAAGTATGCCAAATAATCACCTACTGGGTGGCACTCTTTCGTGGGCAAAACACACACACATGTTGTTCCCAAGTCACGACTGCTCTTACAACAAGATGATTTCAAGTGTATCCAACCACATGTTCACCCGACAATCCTTTTGCTGTGACATGAGTGTGATTCAGCAGTAAAAATGAAAAAGTTGATTTCTGTGAATACACAGCTGATTTGAAATTTTGTATTGACTTAGGATTGTGTTTCTAAAAATTGGGTTAAAAGGGACAAAATCTAAAAGCACCATTGCATCTCTAGTCTTTCTATTTAAGATTACCAAATTTCAAATTGTTGAACACAGTAAGATTACATAAAAATTCAAGAAACACCACTTCTGCACAGCAACTGCATTGCATAAGAATGATGCCTGCCATCTTGAACACTCGTTCATTGTTGGCTACACATGTGTCTTCACTTAGGATGGTTGTTTCTAATTATTGGAGCAAAAGCGACAAAATCTAAGAGCACCACTGGAAAGATCTAGTCTTTCTATTTAAGATATCCAAATTTTATCAAATTTCTTAGACACAGTAATATTATATAAAAATTTTGGAAGGACCACTTCTACACAGTAACTGCATAACCTAAGCACGATGCCTACATGTTGATGTAAGTACATTGCTGCCAATGACTGTGTCTTGACTCAGGATGGTTGTTTCTAAAAATTAGTTTACACTTTTGGCGTCCGGCCGCTTGGGGATTTCGCCATTGAACAGCTTTTTATCGCAATCGGCAGAGGAGCTATGGTGTTGGTAAGGCAACAGAAAACTGCTGTTTGTAGGCTGAAATCTAGGTACAAATATATCGCATGCCAGCTCTGAAAGTGTTAAAACCTTATCTGCTAGACCAGGGGTTCCCGACCTGGGGTACATTTGCCTATCCGAAGGGGTACATTTAAGGTTAGCAATAGATGAAAAAATATATTTAGATATTATTTCCAAATATTTATACATATATCAGTTATTGTTATTAAAAAAAAAACATTATATGGTTATTGTTATATATATCTATGAATGGTCATGACAAAATATTTTGTCATAAGACATTTTACGGGTGCATGGTAAGAGAACCCCTGCAGAATAAAATAAAAGCTGTGCGGCGTGTGTACGTGTTTGATTTGGTGTGCAGGTCATTCTACATAAATTGTTCCAGCCAGTGAACCCACCATCTCAGATTTTCCTCAAATTTCATAAGCAGATAGAACTTGTCATGCTGATTCCAAAAAACTAAATTTTTTTGAAATTGGTTAAGGTTTCGCGAAGTTATGGACCATACAAAATGACCACTTTTTGTGGTCAATGAAGTGTAACGACTAACAAGAAATTATCAACTAACTTTAAAACGAAATCATTCTCATTGTATTCATTTAATTGTTGTAAAAACTTGACAGAAATTTGTATCATGTCTCAAGTATCTTTTCTTCACTTGTGAAGAAAAATTGTTATTAATCCATGCGCTTACCCCAATTTTGGGGTAAAAATGATTTGTTACAATTAAATGAATTCAATGGCAATTCAACAGATAGCACCGTTAACCACATTGAATTGGTCCCAGGTGAGAAAGCACAACCAGGTTCTTACATTAGGCATACCGCATTATGATGTGCGCCTTTGATTTTTGATAAAATTGAAGGATTTTAAGTGGACCTTATGGTCCGAAAAATATAGTCTTTTCATTTAGGAAGTGGCTACAGAATCGCCTCACATGATGTAGTTCGAATAAAACTATGAGTTTGCCACTCAAGCAGCACTGTCATGGTAGTGCTTACATCTGCTGTGCCAATGGTTTTAGGTTCGGCTCCCACCTTGGTGACTTTCATTTTGGTAGTAGTGCTTGCATATTTCGATTCATGGGACCAGTTTTTCTTTACTTTCAAAACTTTCTAAGTTTATTTCAGGGGTTAAGGTTAGCATTAGCGTTAGTTTTTTTTTACGTTTAGTACGTTTCTTCCAAGCCTTCTGCACTCTTGTCGTGTGCTACTGTCATGTTACAGGTGCTGGTCAAATAAGGTTTCAAAAATTATGATCCACAGGCAGTTCTGTAGCCACTGCCTTCATTTAAGACTACCTAATATCAAATCCATGTAACACTTTGGCATCCGGCCGCTTTCGGGGATTTTTGCGAAAAAAACACCGAAACGCACATGGCTTTGCGCAGGAATTTCTCCGGTCCAGTAAGTGCTACAGACCCAGTCAAATGCTCAAAAGACACAAGTCTTGTAGCTCGCACTCGAAAAACCTTTTTTGGTTTGAGGGTGCGGATTTTTTGTTGTGAGTGACATTATAAGTGGAGGATTTTTAGGCCACCTTGGCCCACTTCACCTGGCCCTGGGCTCAAACCGTGAGATGGTAGTATTTCACTGAAGTTTTTATTGGAAACTAGCTACAGAGTCTTTTGATACTTTGGATGACATGCTAGGGTTTCGGGTTCAAAAGTTATGATCTAAAGTAATAAAAATATTTGACTAATTAATTAATTTGTTTATTTTAGATCATAACTTTTGAACCAGAAACGCTATAAAGTCAATCAAAGGCTGAAAAGACTCAGACTCGAGCCTAGTTTCCAATAAAAACTTAAGCTAAATACTTTTGCCTAGCGGTTGGGCCCTAGGCCAGGTAGCATGAGCCAAAAACTACTTCACTTATGACATCACTCACAAAAAATTTATGAATGCAGACTAGAAGACTGACCGATCCGTTTGAGCCCTTGAACAGCTCTCTAACGCAATCGGCGGAGGAGCTATGGTGTTGGTAAGGCAACCAAAAACTGCTGGTTTTAGGCCGAAATCTAGGTACGAACATATCGTACGCCAGCTCTCAAAGTGTCAACACAGTAAGATTATAAAAAATTTTTAAAAAGATTAATTCAACATAATCACCTGCGTAGCCTGACCACTATGCCCGCCATGTTGAATGCTGTCTCAAAGACTTGTTCAAATCAGTGATTCTTGATCACCAGTCCACGTGCCAGTACCAGTCCGTATAAATTTTTTACCGGGCCACAAAACTTAGGTTTGTTATCATAAAGTGCAGGCAATCCCTGTTCCAAGGCTTTGTCCCAGTATCTTGGATCAAAATGCTCCATGCAGGAAATTATCATGTTATGGAATGTGCAATGAAAGGATTTTGCGAGTGGTTCAGGGATATGCCAATTATGGTTTGTCCGAATATCAGTGTGGAATTGCCCACAATTTCCAAATGGAGTCGTGTAATTTCTGATGTTTTTAGCTGGTATTTGTGTGACTATGAACATGCAATGTGTGATTGTCAATGTCACAGGTTATGTAATGTGTGTTGTAAATAAAAAAGAGTAAACAATGAGAAATGTTCTTATCAGAGACTCTTATCAACTGGTTTATCGCCAAAACATACATCACCAAAATTACGTCACCAAACTGTCCTATTCCATCGATTTGGACCTTGTTTGAAAATTACTGTGCTGAATTAGAATGTTTTTTCAATTATCCATTGCAGATGCTCATTTTCGACAACCAGTTGGAAATCAAAACACACAATCTTCAGTTAAGGCAGCAATGTCGTCATTTTGTGTAACATACTTCTTCAAAGCTGCTCATTCTGACAAGTCTCATCCTACTCTTAGCAGCAAAAGAAGCTACTTGTGTATCACGCTGCTATTTACGGACAGTCTTTTGAAAGTTCTGATTGCAACCTCTATGCAAGTTTCAAAAAATTTTTAATGTAAATTTGCAATTGCAAGAACAAAATGTCAATCAGTAATTGTTAGGAATACATTGCTCTAATGATTGCTGCTGAACTACACTAAAAATTAGATGGTCTTTGTTTAAAAAAAATTATTTTCCTTACTATACTGACGCTTCGAACAGAAAAGAGCAGGGATGCCAGGGAGCGAAGACATTGTCTCCCTGCCCTTTCATAAGGGGGCAACAGGGGCAGTAGTTCTGTTATACAGAAGTATCATAAGTAGGGCAACCAATTTTTTGACCTAAAAACATAAAATTTTGCCTTTATAATTAAAATTTTATAAGATTTGTTGACTTTAATTTCACCTATAAATTTTCTGCATTTGCAATTGCAGAATAATTCAGCCTTAGGTGTTGAGATCAATCCAGCAGGATATCATGCCCTCTACGCTTCAAAATTTAAAAAATTTAAACTGCAGTTTAGTAAAACCTGAGAATATCATAAAGTTGAAACACTATTATATGCATAATGGTTTGAGCATTTACCAAACCAAAGACCACATTTCTTATCTTACCACACCTATCCTACATACAACATAAATCATCCAATAATGGACAAAACAACATTGTTACGTCAAAAATCACAACAAACCCATATGATTACAGAATTGCAAATGCATGTCAATATCTATTGTTGTAGTTTCAATAAAATATCGAATAAAAAAAAATTTGTTGCGCAAAAAGTTTGACCTAGCAATGAATTTTGATTTTTTGACCCAATAACTTGGGATTCCTTCATGCTAAGCATGAAATTTGGTTTGTGAACATTTTACAAGCTTTAAAAAAGCAGAAAAAATTGACTTCACTGACTTTTGTTTGCCCTAATCATAAGTAATTTCATGGGTTATCAAGATCGACTTGAAATATATTCATTGCAGCTCTTCACACACCCAGAAGTTCCTGGGTAGTTATCTATAATTTATCTGTTATTTTTTGAGGTCAACATTGTTGCTGAACAGAAACTAAGCATTATTGGTAACGATTTTGTTTTTCAAGGTTTCCATTGCCCCTAACTCTTTTACTGCTCCCTGCCATACTGCTGTTCCAGTATCCCTGGAAAAGAGGGTAAAATTAGTCATTGTGGCTTGCTACTTGTACCTGATGTCAGTGTGAAAGTGAAGCTTTTAGAATTTAAATTGCTTCAGGTGCAACTGCTGCAATACTTGGCACCTACATACTCCAAGCAAGATCTGAACCACATTTATATGATAAAGCTCGTTGTTTTGAAGCTTCCTAGTTTAATCATGAAAATATCGTTTGTCTAAGCAAGTGAAAACAGAAGTTCATGCTGAATTCGGTAAAATCCTAGACAGTGACATGCGATTGCATGGAATGAATACTACGCATTAAAATCCAGCCCTTGTAAAGTTCCCTAATTATTGTGCACAGTACTCAAGAATGTACAACGGCAGCTATTGGTTGTGAGCAGATTTTTTTAAGGTTTAGCTTTGGTGACCATTAGGATATTTTAAGAGACGGTTGTCTGGAATTTTTACTATATACTTCATGGTATGCCACTGTCAGTAACTGTATTATATACATTGCGGGCGATATAAAATGCAGTCATCAAAGCAACAGACAATTCAACAAGGCCAAAAGCAGAAAGCAACAACTTTTGAAGTGAGCATGAAATACCAGTACCACCAATTTACAACAAACTACAAAAAGTTTTATGCAGGTATGTTAACAGTAGCAAGAATAACTAAAAACGGAAAAGGAGAATTTGTCATGCAAATGATAAAAAAAAAATACGATCTTGGCTTTAGTGTAGTTCTATGTAGTGAGCAGCCGCCACGACCCTAAGTTTAGTGTGCTCCCAAATGATGCAATGAAACCATCCAAATTTGCTTGTCATTTTTATTGCAAGCATAGCAATCTTCAAGGCAAGCTTTATTTTTAAAGACTATACTCAGTGAGACAAATAGTCAAAAAATGCAAATAAAAACCATGACTACTACTGCAAAATCTTTTTTTAATGCATCAAATCTATTTTCTCATGAAATATCTAAAACAAAAAACATTCACCCTTGGGGAAAGGTCAGTAAACCCATGCATCCTATCTGCAACTAAAGAAGTTTTGGGTTCTCAAGCAGCTGTAAAACTAAGCGCATACCACTTTCTAACAACACAGTTCAAAGTATTGAAGATAGGCATTTCGCAAATTAACTCGACAAATCAACGGACAAAAATAATTGTGCCATTTTTCTTTGCTTCCTGCATTGCATGAGAAAAGATTAAGAACTTGCTATGTTGCATAACTTACCAGGACATACCGCCAAGATACAGAAACTTTGACTTCTTAAAACTACTTTATGAAAAGGTAGTCTGGGGAAACTGTCAGAGTGTGCACAGTTGAAACTGCAACTTGACTGGTTATCGCCTTGTTGGTGTATTTCCAAAATGAAAGAAATAATGCACAGAAATATTGTTGACTCATGGAATAAACTATCGTGAGCATTTAGCTGCCTACTGATTAGAAAAACATACCAAATAATGTAGTGAAAACTTCTAAGTTCAAAGTCAGCCATGAACTCTACTCTGTTCAAAACACTGAGTGAAAATATGGATTGAAAGCATGCACATTTTCATACGGAAGTAAAATGCTTGTCAAGACAAGTTCTTTCACGTCTTGTTGAGCTCAGTTCTTTCGCGTCTTGTTGAGCTCAGGAAAAATAAAAGTTTTTTGGAAATAGGAACTCTCCATTAGCAGAATTTATTTTGGATGAAATGTTGATAAGTAAGTTGTCATACTCGGGGGATATATTTTGCCATTTGAAAGTTAATAGATTTCTGCAAAGTAACAAAACAGCAAATTTCCCACTGACTGTGCATTTTGTAGGTTTATGAAAGTTATGCGTTGCATAAGTATATAACAGCTTTGGTTAACAAAATGATTGTGATAATCTGCTGCATTCATTGCGACTGTATGTTACAGATCCACAAAAATTTTATTTGTCGATTTGTGGTTTAAGAAGGTTGACAATCGCTGCTTTAAATCCAATTATTACATCATAGGCTTTCAGCAGCACCGTGTTCAATCATCGGCACTCCACAACACATTTTTTAAAGGCAGTGTCTATTTTGCCGCCAGGATGGCAGCAGCGAAAGACTTGGCAGAAAGAAAGTAAATGTAAGTAAAAGATCAACATACAGCCTAACGTAACCCTAACCTATCCCTAAGTTAGCCTAACCTAGTGCTAAGCTAACCAAACCTAACACTAAGCTAACCTAATGCTAAGCTAACACGAACTTAACCCTAACTTAACACTAAGGTAATGCTAACCTAAAATCTGCTTCATACTTGCATTGTCACCTACTTGATGCTTCTCAGTTCTCTCACATATGTGCATGACTCGCTTGTTACTCAACTGTATCCATCAACTCTTACATTGCTTGCCCACCACATCTGTGTTGTGACTTGTGAAAATGAACATTGTATGATTCAACATCTGTGTACCGTTGCTTCCTTTTGCCACTTTAGTATTCATTGTTCCGCATGTTTTTCATGTTTTTTTGTGTTGTGTACACATACTTGTGTCTTTTATAATTGTTTTTCATGATGACTTTTCGCATTGCAATGAACCCAAACAGTTGGTCAGCATCAACTTCAAGTTAACATTCCACACTCTAAAAGATTTACTTAAATGCACATTACTGAATCCACTCTTAATTGCTCACTTCTCACTGCTCATTCTAAGAAAATATTGTAGCATATTTAATACCTATAATCACCTGAAGGCCATACTTATTACTGTACGCATTCACACTGGCACGGCAGGAAAAGGCACCCGACCCACCCAATACCCATCCATCCCTTGTCTTTCAATACAAATATCTCTGCATCAAAAAAATGAAACTCAAGAAGTTCATCTACAACATTGTTTTGAACATCTGCATTCATTAAATTGCAGTCTTCCGCTTGAAAATGAATTGGTTGTGAAAAATACTCACCTCTCCCTTCGCCTTCATCCTCACACTTCGTAGAATTAACCCGAAAAGGACTTCTTGCCACACGCAGCACTGTGGGAAAGCAAGACCAGAGTATGTGTACGCTAGAGGTCCCACCAGGCTCGCAAGGTATTTTCAGTAAAACTCGCTTGAACGTAAAATTCAAGAGGTCGAGTCATCATATCACCCGAACAAAGTCAATCGAAATCAGTTTCAACAAATAAATCAGTTACTAAAAGACGAATGAAAGCAACAAATTGAAGAGGATCCCTAATTCACTCCAAAAGTAGCACGAGCTTGGAACGACGTTGAAGTCACTCATTGCGTAACTCGCATCAATTGTCTCGACTCGCCCGGAATGTACAGTATTGAGAGTAGAGTTGGCATGGGCCACCCATGGGCCATTAAAATGGAGTTTAACGGAAGATTTTCATGGGTGAGTTAACCGCCCAAGCACGTTCATTTCTTCGTGGGTGCCGCTAAACTCCGCTAACTTTTTCAAGCACTTACGTGGATGTTGAAGAAACTTTTTTCTGTGATGTCAGTTGTCGTTACCATCGCCCTCTGGTGGATTTTATGTCGGACATTAGAAGTTTCTCGGAACTCTGTGACTTAACAGACATGTCATGGGCTCACATTTTTATGACCTCGACCAACCCATTACAACAAATCAAACCCACACACATAACCCTTCCTAAATTTCGGCCTGTATCTGGCATGGCCCATGAAAGAGGCAGTGTCTATTTTGCCTCATAAGCCTAAAGCACTGCTGTGTCTATTTTGCCTCATGAGCCAAAACCACTATTTTGCCATTACAGCTGTACATAAAATAAACTTTGGCAAATTGAGTTGATATACAAGAAATTTCTTCGAAATTTTGAAATATTTTAAAAAGACTCTTTGAACTTCATCCGCTACAGCAGTGGTTCTCAAACTGGGGTCGGCGGACCTTTTGGGTTCCGTGAGACAATTTTCTCAGGACCGCGAAGCACCTTTCAAAAAAATCAACACGATGAAGAAAAATATTTTTGATAGAATAAAAAACCAACATGCTGTTTCGCGTTTATTTGTGTTGATTTCTTAAGGGGACCGTGAGCCATTGAAAAAATTGCTAGGGGACCGTTGCGTGATTTAAAAAAAAGTGTGAGAACCACTGCTCTACAGATATACGTCATTTGTTTCAAAATTAGGTTTTATAACACTTGTACTGGTTGGACAGCAGTTTTGTATGCTCCTTCAATCAATTATACCGTACTGTAAATGTGCACTAATCTGTATTACACTTTCAATTTCAATGCTTCAATTTCAAAGAACCTAGCTTCCTAAGACCTCTGCACGCACTACAAATGAGCACTACCGAGCGTCAGAGATGAGCATACTGTGAAATTTTTCAGTCCGAGTCCAGTCCTTATCCGATAAAATTGAATCTGATCCAGTCCTGATCAAAGAAATTTTTGAAAATCATCAGTCCGATCCAGCCCTGATCCGCCAATGTAAAATCATGTATTTTCATTTTGCCTCATGAGGCAAAAGAACTACTGGAGCTATTTTGCCTTTACCCAAATGCGATTGGTTGAAGCCAAAATAGTTCCAGCAGTGCTTTTGCCTCATGACGCAAAATAGACACAGCCTTTTGGCATTTCCAAAATTCAACCCTTTAACGACCGCGCGAGCCAATAAATTGGAGCGAGATTTTTTGGTTATAACTCGCCAGTCGCTATAGCTAGAGAGGTGTACAAACCCTCTACAGATATGGCAAGTCTTCTTGGTTCTATTAAAAAAAAATTTTTATTTTGGTGAGGGATTCGCCTGGGAGAGGCTCGCAAAGTGGTGGGGGTGTTTTAGTTTTTTTGACCAATTTGACGGGCCCTGGACGCCAATCCAATGGGCCAAAATTTGCCTCAAACTTTTTTTGGAAACTAGATGATCTCCCGCGTCGATAGAGCCCTTGCTTGACCTTCTAGCATGTCTGGAACCAAAGTTATGGCCCAAAAACCCCATTTTAC
>JGI24021J15306_10003058_pt1 | contig 18638 bp, 18 predicted proteins | sample Ectturendosymbi1_FD_15306 | JGI IMG/M metagenome (IMG submission 15306)
TTGCGATGTGGACCGTGAGTCTGAGCCGAACACGTTAACAAAAATGTGGAAACTAATGTCAATATTTCTAAGTGCTTGAGTCGGGTGTAACTGATTGAGAAACAGAGAAATCGGAAATACACGCATTTGCGAACGCCGTATGTTGGGGACACAACTGTAAGTTGCAAGATGTATACGAAAATACATTGCACGAACCCATAACTAATAACTGTATTCTCGCTGAGAGAACGCACAAATCGCAGTTGCAATCATGTGCCTACCCACAAAGTTTTGGGGTGGTTGCTATCATGACTGGCAAAAATGTAATCCACTTCAAATTGCCCTGCTATGAATTCCAACTGTACCCCGAAGCCCGTTAACGGCTTTTAAATACTTTATAATATGGCTCAATTTAAGCTATTGTGTTAAGTTGCAGCAGGGCGTTCACCAACTAGCGACAATATTATTATCAGTAATCTTGCGATATTGCAAATGAGTGCTTAGATCAGAATGGATTTCTGTGGTTAGCTTTGCATTCGTAATGATCGACTTTAAATGAAATGACATTTCTTACAAGAGAAACACGGAAAGTGGGCGGGCGTACCATTCACCAAATGTTTCAGTAGCTCGAACTAACACTGCATCGATCGTAACGAAAATACTGCAGTGAATTGAAGTTTAATATGCTGGCGAAAAAATTGACTACAGCGAAAAGTTACCTAAAATTAAAATTGTTTCACAGAGCATTCTTTCCACTGCAAATTATTCCAAGCACTTCACAGTTCGGTTTACCAGTCTAGACAAAAACAACATGGCTACCTCGTTCCGAGCGGCAGATTGGTTACACGTTGTATTGCTGCGCAACCGCAAGAAAAAAAAGGATTGGTGTACATTTTATACGTTGAAGAAGTTTTATCTGAGAACAATTATGTTATCCAAAGTGTAATCCAGTTGATTATGTAAAGATATTGTTGTTCAAATTTCGATAGTTTCTTTACTATAAGCATTTAAAGTGAACAGCGGAGGAACACTTTAACGATCGAGGCAAGCAAGAACGAACTTCTGTCAGCAATGCCGTGGTTAGAGCACGATGATGCTGTACTTGTATTGTATTGTAGCTTAATTTCTCAATAAGCGTAGCTAGTTGCTAATGTTAATTGTACTTATATGTAGATGATCAAACGAAGATGGGTGTTTTGGCAATGTGTAGCATCTATTCGCAATGATTGACGACGAATTTTACCCGCCGCCGGAATGCCCGGTTTTTGAGCCTAGCGAAGAGGAATTCGGTGATCCGTTGGGATATATCAACAAAATACGACCAATAGCTGAGAAAGCAGGAATATGCAAAATTCGGCCTCCACCGGTATGCTGAAGTTGCCGTAAATGTTAACCTAATTTCTTTAAATGAGTTTCAATCCAGCAGCATCTCCCGTCTTGTCACGTGATTTAAATCGCCATTGTCGGATAGCGGCCATCTTGCTTTTCAGTAAATTCGCCTGTACGAACGCTGACTCGATTTTCTTAGTACATGAAAGTTAAAGCAACGTTGGATAATGTATTGTGTGTCTCACACTAAAAAAGTTCACGAAATCTTTAACATAGCCGGTTTTTTGATAAAGGCTTAAGAAAACGTATGAACAGCTTTCTCCAAACCAGTCAAGAACAAAGTAATGTATGGTTGGCATGGTTAAACCTGACTCACAGTCACCACCACCACAGTTAAACATTCAATTTTGGTCACTGACTTTGAAAATGCGTTAACAGCTTTCTCCAAACCAGCCAAGAACAAAGTAATGTATGGTTGGCATGGTTAAACCTGACTCACAGTCACCACCACAGTTGTTACAAAATACATCTAGAATGTAGAAACATTCAGTTTTGGTCTGTGGCTTTGTGGTTACACGAATTCCACATTTGTAGCTGTGACATTCTTCACAAAGCAGTAAATCATTACCTTCAGATATTGCATGTAATACCACTGTTGTACTGTAACTGGTTGTCAACTGTGCATCACATCAGGCTTGATACAAAAACTAAGTCTTGGTAAAATCACTGGATAATTTGCTGCTAAAAGTTTGTATCTAAGGCAGAGCAAAGTTGATAATTTAATCATACCAAATGTGCTTTTAGTCTGAGTCTATGTGTATTTGCTCATGACCATATTCCTGTTGTTGTATACATTGCAATCATTTAATCACTTGTATTTCCACAGCACTGGCAACCTCCATTTGCAATTGATGTGGAAAACTTTAAATTCACCCCTAGAGTGCAGCGTATCAATGAACTGGGAGTAAGTATACAGAGGTTGATTGATATGATTTTAAATAGAGTCCTGTCCTCTAAGATGTGCATCTATCATTAAACTGGTGATTCCCAAGCTCTTGTCATTGACACCAAAAGATTTTTGGATTGTGGATCTTACCCAAGTAGTATTTTGTCAAAAAAGCAGAATGACATATTTCAATGGGATTTTGTAACCATGCATGTATGGCAGTCATACAATATAAAATGTTTTCTTGCTATGTATGACAAAAGATAATAACCCATTGTGAACAAAACATATGCAAAGCAATACTATTTGAAACTGAACTCCTTAGAAGCAAATGATGGAAGGAGTGGAAGACAAAAATCTTTAAATATGAAACTATCATCATGCCATCTGTAACTGAAGACAAAAAAACATCTAAAAATGTGTGCTTTTTAAGCTGTTGATTATTATGTGTTGCATTATTAAATAAAGTCTCCACCAGCACTCCAGATCTTCTGTTTAAATTTTTTTTTATATAAGCCTCAGGAGTTAAGCAAGTGACATATATATCGCAACGCAGTGACTTCATCATAGGCCATGCAGTAGTTAAGACAGCTAAAAGGGTTTAAATATAAAACTATCAAAAGTCTAGAAATAAACCAACACCTTAATTTTAGATTGCACACAACTGCCTTCAAACAAGTGTTTCTTAAATTTTTCAATATCATTCCTTGAGAAGAATCTGATGGATTGCAATTTCACCCTTTTAAAAAATGACGAATTGCATTTTGCAATCAGTTAATAGTGAACAACACAAAAATGACATAATTTGCATTCAAATGTCCATAAAAAATATAATTAATCAATTATGGGAAGGCTGATAAGTGATACTGTTTTTTGCTACCAACTGGTCAAGCCTGGTCATTATCACATGTAAAAACAAACTTCAGAAAAGCCTTTTATAGCTTCATTTCTTTGGAGGCATCTTAATAGTTTTTAGTTTACACAAGACCAGGGCTGTGGAGCCGGAACTCAAATTTCAGACTCTGGCTCCAGGCATCTAAAAACTTTTGGCTCCAGCTCTCACTCCAACATCTGAAAGCTTTTCGCGTCAGCTCCAGAATCATTTAGTCCATCCATTGAAAAACTGCAAACCATTTATAGTATTTGTACAACTTGCTTGCCCTGCACACTTGGGCTGTGGAACCAGAACCCAAGCTTCATGCTCTGGCTTTGGCTTCATCTGAAAGTTCTAAGCTCCAGCCATCCAAAATTGCTTGGGCTCTGGATCCACAGCCCTGCAGCTGCACAAGACTACAGCCTGCACTGCTAGCCAGTAGCCATTACCAGTCACTAGACAACAGTCTATGACACCTATATATTCCATAGCTATTATGTCACTGAAGACTTGGTGTTATAAGTGAAACAAAACAATGTAGGCATGCATACAAAAATGATATATTCTATGGCATTGAAAATATTTCAGTGCAATGTAACCAAAAATAAATAATCTAAATTCATTGCCCCCTACAGTGTCAAATCCAAGGTTCCCACGTGGTATCGAAGTGTGAAATTGGTTTTCAAGACCTTGAAAAAGTATTGAGTTTAGCTAAAATGTACATAAAGTATTGAAATAGTATGTGAATTCCAAATTCAGCTATTTGTTTATTCAAATTTTGTTCATTGCCATTGATGACAGTTCTGCAGATGTTTTTGTATTGTGTTCCATGAATAAAATTTTGGAAAAATGAAGAGAAGTGATGATATTAACACTTTGGCGTCTGGCTGCATTTGGAGATTTTCGAAAAAAAACACTGACATGCATGTGGCTTTGCGCGGGAATTTATCCCGTTCGGAAAGTGCTGCGGACCTGGTTGAAGCGTCAAAAGACGCAGCAAGTCTTCTAGTCTGCACTCTAACAAAATTTTTTTGGTTGGGGGTGCAAATTTTTTTGAGTGACGTCATAAGTGGAGGACTTTTAGGCCACCTTGACCCACCTTACCTGGCCCTGGGTGCCAACTGTTAGATGATAGTATTTTGCTGAAGTTTTTATTGAAACCTAGGCTACAATCCGAGTCTTTTGATACTTTGGATGACGTGCTGGGGTTTCAGGTTCAAAAGTTATGATTTGAGTGGTTTGTTTATTTTAGATCATAACTTTTGACTCAGAAACGCTAGAAAGTTGATCAAAGGCTCAAAAGACTCGGACTTGAGCCTAGTTTCCAATAAAAACTTCAGCGAAACACTTCGGACTAGAGGTTGGGCCCTAGGCCAGGCAACATCAGCCAAAATGACCCCAAAACTACTTCACTTATGATGTCACTCACAAAAATCCACACCCCCGAACCAAAAAATTTTTTTCGAGTGCAGACTAGAAGGCTGGCTGATCTGTTTGAGCCCTTGAACAGCTCTCTAGTGCAGCAGCGGAGGAGCTATGGCGTTGTTAAGGCAACCAAAAACTGCTGTTTTTTAGGCCGAAATCTAAGTACGAATATATCGTACGCCGGCTCTCAAAGTGTTCTAGTTTTTTCATTTAGTATTGGAAAAGTATGGAAAATGTTTTTTGAAAATGTGTGATTGTGTGGGAACCTTGCAAATTACTCCTTTGGGGTAATTTCCCCAGCTTAAGAACCATGGCACTGACCTAAATGTTAGGTATGCTTTTTGGTGACTAAAACAAAAATACTAGTGAAAACACTGCTTAACTCTTCGGAAATCAAATTAAATTTTGCGAAGTGCAATGTAGATGGGTGTATACTGCTGCATGAGGAATTTTTTTGAACAGTGAATATTGTTTTCATCAAGGAATTCTGTTCATTTTCAGTTTGGTACTTGTACTGTAGTTATAAAAGTATGGCTAGTTATATATACAGGTTTTTTAAAGGCGTTTTAAGGACCCGAGTCAGGTCCCTATAATTGAAAATGAGGTCCCTAGAATCAGAGAAATCAGGTCCATACCAGGTACCTAACATTTTCCTGAAAAAAACCTAATATATATATATATAGCTTTTGAATAGACCCAATATAGTAAGTTTGTGAACAACTGCCTTCAATTTCCATGACAGTTTTTTGTGCAATTGACAGAATTTGACATTTGATACCTTAATCTGTTCTCATAATTAATGAGAGTGGAAGTTTCTCATGAAAGTGATTGTTTACGTGAAAGGTTTGTGCACTTTTTTGTAGTGTTCAAAAGACATGAATGGTTTCTGGAATATTTCTAAGGGACAGTAGAGAAATAACTAAAATTACAATGAAACGAATTAAGAACAGTAGGGAATGTGCCTACTTGGTGTCAATTCATTTTTTCCACAGTATGTTTCACAGCAAATTATATCTGTTTTTTGTTTGGTAAGAGTAAGATTACTAATTGAACCATTGGAAAATGACACTCTTTGAGTAAACTTTTTTGTTTTCAGTGTAAACATTTTATTGTATTGGGTTCACATGTGTTTTTGGATTTTTGTTTAAAGTGACACCCTTGCTCTTAATGAATTTATAAGCTTCCATCATATTTTGCTAATTGTAGTATTAATGATGTGTTAACATTAATAGAAGGGTTTGAACAGTATATTGCCTAGTGAACAACAATTTATGAAAATTGATGTGAAAACAAAATTTGGCAAATTTTTCCTTGAAGCAGAGTGATTTATTGATAGGACCACAAATGCTGTGAAAAGGGATAATTTAATTATTTATTTATTTTACGACAATCTTGCTACAGGCGGTAGCCTGACTGGTGCAATTTTGTCATGTCACGTCGAGCTTTCAAAATACAGCACGAGTAAACTAAAAAAAAACACAAATAATATGCAAAAAGAATACACTGCTTTACTAGAATTTATTACAACATTTCAGAAATTCATCAACGGTGTTAAAAATAGCTACTGAAACGGAAGTCGGCGTATCAGGCACACCATGTAGATTTAAGCACAACAAATCGGTATGACCCAAGTGCTCAAATTGTTGAGCAAAGCCAGTCTCGTTCAGAATATCATGAACTTTGTCTTGAAGTGCTGTTCGTGCTGCGCAGTGAACGTTACAATGGAAGAATAGGTGTAATTCGGTCTCCATTTCACCACATATACAAACACTAAAGTTGTTTTTATAGTGATATTTAACGGACTATGGGCGAAGCGAAGCATACTGCGAATGGAAGTCATATGGGGATTAAGTCCTAATAAATGATGAGTACTTTTTATTAGGACGATAGTTGATAATTTTAATTTTGATTAGAGTAAATGGTGGGTGATACTCCCAATGTAGACCTTTTTCAACAGAAAAATAATACTTAAATTTAATGTGTGACAATTTGGTCTTATAAATGCTTGTTATACAAATTGGTGGTAAGGAACACACATCTTTCCTATGGGTGTGATTGCCGTATCTTGTCTTGTATTCATCACTGTTGGCACCCATGTCATTGTTTTTGTTTCAAACTTTTATGAACTTACATATATATATATATATGCATATTATGATGGTAGTTTGTTGGGGCCTTGTGAGTAATATGCATTTGTGCTGATGTGTTTTTGCAACGTGCTGCTTTGATTAATAGGGAAATTGTAACATGGAGCTTGTGAGCTGCATCTGCTTTGTGAAGTAATGCCACTTGACTTGAATCACACGCAGCTGGGAACAAGCATCTTAGCAAGTGGCGTTTGTTGTAAAAAGCAGTAAGCATTAAAAAAAGACAGGTGGCCCATCTGTAAACATTCTTGTCCATTGTATTTTTGTAATTTTTGCATGTGAACTAAAGAATTGTGGCTCTACATCTGACTCATATCAGCTTCACAAATCAGTCCCATTGTCTGTTATAAAACAGCTGCTTCCATTTTGCTGCCAGATCTCAAGACTTAAGTCATGATGTATAGCAAATCAACAAACAAAACATCCCTCTCTCCCAAGAGGGGTTACAAAAGTTCACATAGGTATGACTGACACTTTTCAACTATGTTTACCTCATGAACAAGGGTCATGCAACGTTTATGACATCAAAAAAATTTTGCTGAGCATTTTCTATGTACCTGCGTGTAAACAGTGCTTAGATGGTTGATTGATTTTTGCAGATGAATTTTGACCTGGAACACCCACTTGTATTCAAGAATGGAATTTCTATTTTGTTTTGTTTGAATGTCAGTGGTCAGGCAAAAAAGTCACCCACAGTTAGCTAATTTTCAAATTTTTTTCAGTTGTGAAAGTCTAAAACCACCAATCTATAATGTTTTATGTAACCTTTTCATGGCAGTTGCTTCTATCACTATTTTGCGTGGTGTAGTTTGGTGAGAATGCACTGAATGAAGGTATTGTGTTATTCGTACAGGTCCACACAAGAATTCGGTTGCAGTTCATTGAACGAATTGCCAAGTTTTGGGATCTCCAAGGAACTGCTTTCAAATTGCCCCATGTAGGTGGCAAGGCTCTTGATTTGTATGGTCTGCATGATGCAGTGAGCAAGTTAGGTGGATTCATGGAAGTGTGTAAAACCAAGCAGTGGAATAATGTTTGTGTTAAGGTAAGCTTTTCAAAAATTTGATGGGTTCTTTGTGCAACAAACGGCTAAATTCTTTAATTCCTTTCTTGCTCAGAGTGCAAATTCCCTAGTAGTATCAATGGTTTTACAGGTTAGCAAGTGATGCATATGCAACATTTCCTGTAAAACGTTTTAGGAGGGTTTTGCAAAGAAGCTACTGTTAACCCTCAGTGAACCTTTGACTTGTCTTATTTTCAAGATCTGACCTTAACTGTTATAAAAATTTATTCTTCTGCATTTATTAAGAAAATAATTAAAGTAATTAATAGCGGAAAAGTCACGTCGTGCATTTCGACGCCAAAGTTATTGTGTGAATCGTTTGGCATAACTGTGGATGGGTTATATTGAAAATTTTGTGTAATACAACGCATCTGAACCAGCTTCGGTATTAGGACTTTCACATACCCAGTTTTGCAAGACGAGATTCTGTATATTTCTGAGGGTGCTGCAGGGGAATCTGTTGTTGTTTTATTCACTTGGTTTATCGGTACAACGATTTCTGACTGTTCGCACAACTGATGTCACAGTGTGCTTAGTTTTTTTGTATTACTGGAGTTTGAATTGCACCTACCGTTTTACAAACTCAATGGTAATTCCTTACATGCAGTTATTTCTGTAGTTTGAATATTGATGTAGATCAGTTGTCGGGATTCAATCACAGCAGTGCTTTGTTTCATGCGTCGGATAAAAAAAACTGACATAGCTCGAAGCCTTGCGAAGTGGGTAATAGTGAACAATACAAAAGCAAATCATATAAATTAAATTATACTAAACTTTTTGAAAAACATATATTTTTACTGCCGTCGATATTCACTTACAGCACCTTTTAGTGTTTCTTTGTTCGTTACCAACATATTTGCATAAAAGCATCTGTTATTGAGCAGCTTGGATTACAAAAGAACTTTGGGACTGTCCTGAGGCAACACTACGAAAAGATTTTGTATCCTTACGACATCATGAAGTCTGGCGTCTTGGTTGAGGTAAAGACGGGTTTTTGATGCATGCTCATCGGGTAAATCCAAGTTTCGGCATTCAGTATATTCCGAGCTGTTTGCTCAACGGTCGCTTTTGGCGGTGGTAGTTCCGCCATATGTTCACCTGCTTTGCACGTCGCACTGGTCTCCGATTTGCTGCTCGCAGCCACTGACTATTGCAATCAATGCAGGCGCTCGAGTCCGATGAGAAACGGGCGGACATCGCTTCTCAACTGAGTCTTTCTCAGATGAAAAGGAAAAAGAAAACTATGTACCAAGTGAGTATGGCCGGTCTACCTGTCCTAAATACACGAGCATACTGTGCCTCTCTTCAGTTGAGCTCAGTCAGTGAACTTAAGACTAACGCCTTGTACGATAAACCGGGTGGTAGTTATGCCGAAAAAAAATATGACTGCGTCATATTGCTCCTATTTCCCATTGGGATGTGCGAACGGAGCCCAGTGTTGTGAACATCTTGTTTTTGGTTTAATCAATTAACATTATCATACCGCTGTCCTCAGTAAACGAAGTTGCGCGACTCGCCCAGTTTACTTCAGAACCTGTTTTGTCAATGTGAATGGAATTTCTATCGCCAATGTAGATGCTCCCCACACTGAATCATTGCCCTTAAAATGACGTGTTTTGGCCCAAGATTCTGTAGCACTGTAATCGCTCTGGAAAGCTACGTATATTTTGCATTTCGAACTTTTCGTGCGAGCCGCAAGGTTACTTAACTTGCTATGCTTATTGGGGCGTGCATGACATTTGAAGCTTCTGTGCAACTGAGAGCGGATCAGGCAAGCAAGTGCCCGGGGTGGGGCGCTGTTGCTGTTATGAGATGAATTGACATTTGCAAATTAATGTAAAGTTACTGAACCGTTTGCCACCTTAAGGTTCCAAGGGCCGGTGAGCTATTTATTGATGTGGACTGAGAATGAAGTGCAGCTCCGTGTAGTTTTCTTCACGTCGTTAAACATCCATGCAGGTCGTGCCGGTGATGTAATGAGGACATGTTGATGCTGTTCATTTTTTGTATTAATGTGAATACGAAAAAGCACCGTTAGTTAGCTCAGGGTTTCCCAAACAGGGTTCATGGTAGCATGCCAGGGTGCAAGATAGCAATCCAAAGCTGGAAAGGTAACCTCCATAGGAAGACATTTTGTCGTATGCGTGTCCGGCCGATCACTCCATCGCTATCCGGAAACACTTTGATTGGAATAAAACGGTTCGGAAGCACCGGCTCATATGTAAGCTGCTGTGTTGCCTCACCAGACTTACTCTGCCAGCTGATGAAGCGTTGCCATGGTGAGCTTGTCACAATTAGTCTTTGTTCGCAGGGTTCGTCGGTGTCTTTGGAAGACCTTGATCTTTTCAAAGCCTCGCAGACAACTCTCCCCCAAGAACTGAAACCGAAATGCAAACGGAGGCCTCTTGATGAACCACTGGTTGCCGATGTTAAGAAAAATAAAGAACTGGCGAAATTACAGCTTTATGGTAGTACGTTTGCTTTCACTTGCTTTGATATAATGTTTTTCCTAATGCTCTGTTTTAGCATCTTTCGCCAGGAAGATTCTAAGTTCTGCGAACTGTGGTCTCATTAGGGCAATTTACACTTGTATGTTACAAAAGTAGTTTCTACTTAAGTACGCACGAGAAAAATGGAACAAAGTAATAGTGCAACAAGAACAAAAGCCAACGATCATTCTGCATTTAACAACTAATACTACCTACAAGCGCGCTGTTTGATTTAGAAATCTGTCAAAGCAGAACTTGTTACGCACTTATTCACTATTGTCCTTCATGATTTTAACCAAAACCCTGTTGTCCACAAAACTTCCCAAACCTACCACTCGTTCAAGTATTGTTCTGTTCGTTGTAACTGCTGGCTAAGCTGTTTCATTGCAGACCAGATTCAATGCGGTGATAATGCGTGTGCAACCCACGTTGTCAGGACCCCACGGCTTTAAGTCAAAATTACTGCACCAGAGATACCTCCTTACAATTGCCAGATATTTTGATGTTTCTTAAAGGCACTGTGTTGACCAAACCTTGGCTGCTTGCGCATACGGCGTCCAGTAACTGGTCATTCGATCAGGAATCCGTTGTTTGTTCAGCCTGGTTTTAAATCCTTCCAACGTACATGCATGCTCGTCTCCATCTGGCCCTGGCGCCATAATTGCTTCTGCGAAGTTACATTTCTTGGTAAACCGGGCCACAGGGCATCAAGAGTACTTGATGCAGCCGCAGTCTGACAACAGCGCCGCAGGCTGGTGCAACTCACAGAGAGTCACGATGTCGCGAATACTATGCATTTAATCTAAAGGTTTGTTGGGGTGGATAGCGCGAATCGGTGTGTAACGTAGCGCCCACATTCGAACAGCTGGTGATGCAACGTCACAACCAACAATATCGTCCATAATGTGGCGATACCTTCTAGCCAAGTCTTTATTTTTAAGTGAAAAGGAATTTCTCCCAAGGTTTAAAATTTGAAGGATCTTCGTCCGCCCGCCAGCGCTGCGACGGTCTTATTCATTTTTTGCAGCTTCACGCATTTGTGCGTCGTTACGCGTATTCAGTGTGTCGTCACAATATAACTTATCCGCTGTAGCACGGTACCTCGGTAGATCTATGTTGTTTTTTCTTTTCGTGGTTTGTTCAGCGCAAATTACAACTTGAGGTGCATTTCGGTAAAACTAAGGTGATTCCCCGAACAGGAAGTGTTATTATTCGCACTTTTTTAAGTAAAAGATCCCGAAAACATTACGTCACCGCAAGCTCCTCCCTCGTACGGTGAACTTAGTTCAGAGAAGAAGATGAAAAGGCTGCGACAGGTTATTTCATGCCGTTCAGTCGGCTTTAACTTTGGTTTCAACTACAGCGTAACTTCAACCAGACCGTGTTTTCAACCGTAATATTTTTTGTACAAAAACATCTCAGCCTGCCACATGCACTGGCTGGGGTTGAGTGCCACAGCGAGTACTTGATCAACTCCCACATCCGCTTTCAGGTGCCGGGCCCAAGATGTTGGGTCTGGGTCTGACAGCTCAAGACAGTGCGAGGTTGGCTGTCGGTGGTGGAACCAACAGCGGTCCAGCTGCTGCTGTCCCCGCTAAAGTTGAAAACGTGAGTTTTGTGGTCAAAGAAGCACGTTACTGCAAATGGCGACACTGATTATATTTCTCGTATTTATTTTGTCTGCCTCGCAGGTATCCATCAAAACCGAACCTGGTGTCAAGGAAGAAACCAATAAAGCTGCGGATGACAATGGGAAGCAGGTGAACACGAGCGTTGAGTTAATGACGTCGTCAGTCGTTTGTGTATTGTTCATTTCGTTGCAAAGATGTTTTGATCCTGTGGTCAATTGTTTGTCGCGTGTTGGTTTTAAATCAAACATTTCCGGGTAAGTGTACTTCCTTGTTCTGGTAATCTACAAGCACCTGCGTTTGCAACATGGTACTGGTATTTCCTACCTTTAGTTCTTTCTGCAGGTAATCAGTTTCGTGTCGCATGCTATAATATATGTGACGTCAATTGCAGGAAGCGAAAGACAGTGACGTCAAATTGGAAGAAAAACCAAAAGTACCCCCACCTGTCAATAGACGAAAACCTCAGACTCGTAATAAGGCCTCGCAACAAATTCCATACTCGATTGTGAGTGAAGTGTTTCTCTTCTGTTGCTGCCTCCGTTGTATTCTTGTCATTCTACATCATCCTTCCAATGTAGTGGATTAACCAGCAAAGCTTGTGCCAGATGTTGCTTTTCCAAAGTTACTTTGCACAATAATAACTATTGAAGATTGATGTTCAGCTGCGCTGAGAGCAGTTGACGAACGCAAGCCGCGACGTGCGTTGCTAAGCAACGAGAGGTAGCGTCGATCGAATAACAATGAACCACGTCAAACTAGTGTTCGCTCATGCGGAACTTGCTCGAGCTGATGCATACATTTTCGGGCGAGGTTTTCAGCATATATTGGTCGGATTATTACAATCCCATCTTTGTTTATTATTGTCAGCCTTTGATGCTTGCATCGAACGCTGTTATATGATGCCCTGACCTCCGTTCCAAGATGTTCTGTGCGTTGCCTTCCAGATCGATTCGATCGACAATTGCAAGATGTGCGGAAAGGACAGCAACGACTCCCTCCTCCTGTTGTGCGACGGGTGCGATGACAGCTACCACACCTACTGCCTCATACCCCCCCTGTCCAATGTTCCCACCGGAGACTGGAGGTGTCCGAAGTGCATCGCCAAGGTTTGAACTTTTCAGTGTTTCGAAGGTTCCCAACAATGTTTCTGCCACACTTTGCCAAGGTTTGAAAACTTCCCATTTAGTATTTCCTGAAATCTTTTGACGTTTTTTCTTCGCCTCAGCCACATATCGACTGGAATGCTGTGCAGTCGTTTCTTTGCCGCTGGGTCGAGATGCGCTGTTGATTACATAAGCGTCGCCAGGGGGGGAAAGGGGGCCATGGCCTCCACCAAATTTCTAGCGTATCTTGTCATTTTGTGCTTCGAGAGTCGGTGTTCCAAACAAAATGCTGTTGCTCGCTTAAAGTCAAAATATTTGATCTCCCCCCAAAAAAATTTTGGCCTGGCCGCGTTACTGGCTGGTTGATGTTGTCGCGTATTCCTTTGTCCTCGGAGGGGACAGGTGAGGAGTGACTCTCTGTCTGTCGCTCAACGAAGCTCTCGTCCTGGCAGGAATGCAACAAGAAGATGCAAGCGTACGGCTTTGAACAAGCGAGGAAAGAATACTCTCTGCAGAGCTTTGGGGAAATGGCCGACACCTTCAAATCGGAGTACTTCAACAAACCAGTGAGTGATGGTTTACGTGGGAATATTTGCTGGAAAAACTGTGGCACCAGGTGGCCTGCTGTATGGCGCAATATGGCCAGACTTGTGGTGTTATTATCTCTGGTTGCCTTCATTATTATCTAACAATGCACTGGTGGTCATACATACCCGTCCAGCAGCCAAGTACAATACAACGCTGTGACCGTATGTGTCGGGGGGAAGCGTTTCCTACTGAACTGGCTGTTTGTGATGCAATTTAAATGAACTCTTTAAATGCCTGTTGCCACAGCAACAACTTGTGTATATTTCCAGGTCCACATGGTCCCCACGGAAGCAGTGGAGCGTGAATTCTGGAGATTGGTTGGATCGTTGGAGGAGGACCTGACGGTTGAATACGGAGCCGACATCCATGTGGTCGACCACGGGAGTGGATTCCCTCGAACCTGCGATGCAGAGACGAGGAAGCTTTCCGCAGAGGAAGAGGTGGGATATGAGCTGGTGCCTGCCATGTGCCTTGCGCAATAAATGCGCGGTCATATGTGAGAGAGTCATGAGGTTGGGATGCTGGTGTGTTACTTGTGGGTGCTTTCAATGATGCTTAATTTAGATCATTGGTTGCTTCAAATAAATTCAAAGAAGGTATCGCAGATTTACTTTGGCACATTCGAAATAACTGCAGCTGTGATTCATTTATTGTTTCCTGCAGGAATATGCAGTTAGTCCTTGGAACCTGAATAACCTTCCTGTCCAGGAACAATCTCTGCTCCGATCTGTGTCCGGAGATATATCCGGCATGAAGGTGGGTTGCGGTGCTCGTGAGTAGTAATTGTTGTTGACAGATGGTAACTGTCGCTTGGTATTGATGAAGGTCTGGTTCCGATGAAACGACGGCGTCGTCTTATTGCAAAGGTTGAGCATAAGTGTAGTTTATATAATTATCAGTTGCCCACATTGCCTGGTTCTGTGGCAACCTAATCCTAACCAGGCTCATGTTGCAGATACCCTGGGTGTATGTGGGAATGTGCTTTTCGGCCTTTTGTTGGCACATCGAGGACCACTGGACCTACTCCATCAACTACTTACATTGGGGGGAGCCAAAAACATGGTGAGTTCTGTTTTGTCCCCCCATGAACTGCCTTTAAAGCATACAATGATTCTTTGAATCAGTTCTAATCAGACTGTCCCGCTTATTTATGCTGAGTCAGCAATCTGGTCTGCCGCTTCGTTTCCACCTGCTCCACCAGTGGGCGTTAGAACATAGATTGCGAAATATTTGGGTTGGGTGCTGGAATAAAAAGTACAATTAGCCCGACTGTAGTTTGGGGGTCTGTGTTGTTTGGCCAATACACGGAAGACACAGCGTATACGTGTTTGCCCCCTGTGATATGACTGCGTCAGTTTCAATGCAATAAAAACCACAAGCTGTTCACCGGAAGTGACGTCGGGCCAGTACAAGTTTGATGACGCACTTCGTTCCGGCCTGTGTACGCTCGATAAGGTGAACAGTTGACAGTAAAATGTAAATGAGGTGGGGGGTCGACAACGTCACAGACACGTGGCTGGACATGTTTGTTGTCGTCACAGGTACGGAGTGCCACGCGAGGACGCCGAGAGGTTGGAGACTGTGATGCAGGAATCCGCTCCTGAGCTGTTCAAGAACTACCCCGACCTTCTGCACCATCTCGTTACCACCATGAACCCGACCACTCTGATGAAGAACAATGTCAGAGTGGTCCGCACTAACCAGTGCGCTGGCGAGTTCATGATCACCTTTCCGCGCGCATACCATGCTGGCTTCAATCAAGGCTATAACTTTGCCGAGGCGGTCAACTTTTGTCCGGCGGACTGGGTAAGTCGGGCCGGATTTTGGTCACTTGTTATTTTGAACACATCCAGTGAAACAGTTGTCTGGCAACCAAGGCGTTGCTACCGAGCCAGGGGTGAAAATTCCAAGATGTATGTGATTTATTCCAAGATGCATGTGATTTGCATATGAATCTACCCCAGGCTGCAGGGAAGGCTGAGGCTAGACAACGGTGTGCTTTTTTATCCTCAGTTTTGCTACTGCGCTAATGTTTTAACATTTTGGGTTTGAAGTAATGTTTATCAGTGACCGTAATCAGAGGTTTCCAGCACAGAGTAACAGCAATGAAACTGAAACCATGTGATTTATCCATCTGAGTTGTGTTTGTGTTTGTGAGGTAACAATGATTTCCACGTTGGCAGGTTCCGATTGGTCGGCTGTGCATCGACCACTACAGGAAGCTGAGGAAGCACTGCGTCTTCTCTCATGAGGAGATCGTTTGTAAGGTTTGTACAACATTGATTTTGGTTCATGCCCCTGTTCTTTTGATGCTGGGGTGATGAGTTTTGGTGAAGTTGGCATTTGGTGGATTTCATGAAGAAGTTATGATGAACTTCAAAACTTTTTTCTTATCAACGCCCAGCGCTGATACCCCCCTAAATGTTTTTCGTGAGTAGATGTTTCGTCATAAACCAGCGCTTTCTCCAATCGACCCCAACATAAAAAACCTCTCAACGTTACCATCAACTAATACAGTTGAGTTACCGGATGTGTCAGATAGAAACTACGAAACCCACCATGTTGGAACTGCCGATGCTTAATGTGCCACCAATCCATCTTTATGTGACTTTGGTTAATATCGCCACTGTGTGTTCAACCACCAGTGTGTTGATACTTCCTGGTTTGATGCTTCTGCACCACCAGGTGGCGCACAGTCCTGAGAATCTTGACGTTCAAGTCGCTGCTGTGATCTACCGCGACCTAGTGGCCATGACACAGAAGGAGAAGGAGCTGAGGAAGTCGTTGATGCAGATGGTGAGGAATGCTCGGAGTCGCTGTAGATTCTTATTTCGAGCAATATAGCCACAATTATTGAATACGTTATTTTATTCCACGTTTCAGCTTTGGTCGTCGCTTGGAATATAATTTGTGGCTGGATCTGTTCTTTCTCCGCTGAACCACAGTTGTATCAAAACTCGCCGTAACAGAGTTCATTAGCCTATGTTTTCAGACATTCTGACCGAAATGACTTAATATTTTCTGTCAAAAGCAAAAACATTCCGGTCTGTGGCCGGAAAATGACTTAAACAAACCCAGTGCTGTATTGTTTGCGCCCAGATGGTGAGCATTGTGTCAGACGGCGTGTAACTGCGCTTATGCTTTGAAGCCAAGTTAGCGGTTTGCAAATGTGACTTGTTTTTTTCTTTATTCCCTCCACCAATGCAGCTTGCACGTCATGTCCACTACTTCCGTGTATTGTTCAGTGCATGTTACGTAATAATGGCGCTTGTTTCGTCACAGGGCGTGTCTAACACCGAGCGCGAAGCGTTCGAGCTCGTCCCTGACGACGAGCGGCAGTGTTGCTACTGCCTGACCACGTGCTTCCTGTCGGCGGTCACGTGTCCCTGCTCCCCCGACAAGCTGGCCTGTCTCCACCATGTGGACAAGCTGTGTGATAAGTGCCAACCCTCCCAGTTCGTCCTCAGGTTTGGCGAGTTCCTCTGTTTGCTTGTTGCTATGGACGCGCTGTGCGATTGTGTCACGTGACTTTGCAGGTATCGCTACAGCTTGGACGAGCTCCCCCCCATCCTGCATAAACTGAAGCAGCGCGCAGAAGCGTTCGACAATTGGAGCGATAAAGTGAGAGAAGCCTTGACCAGGACAGACGAGAAGCTGTCTCTGGGCGAGCTCAAGGTACGAGTGGTCGGGAAAGCTACAGCCTTTCAGTTAAATCCGTTGTGATTGTGCAAAATGTAGCAACGCTATAAATTATGAAAGATCGTTGCGATTTTTGTTGACAGACGTCATTTTTACCGCAGTTTTGATTTGAACACTTTCAGATCCTGGTGACTGAATCGGACAAGGGGAAATTCCCCGAAAACGATACCTTGCAACGCCTGAAGTCAGCGATCCATGAAGCTGAGATGTGTTCGCGGGTTGCCCAGCAACTGGTCAACACAAGGAAGCACAGGAGGAGGTGTGTTCGCGTGTGTTGGTAGGCGTGCTTGTCTAACCTGTTGTTCCTGTAAATTCGCCTGTGGTGATATCAGGCATGCATCGTCACCAGAAGCTGATTGTGTGGTTGGCGATTGTTGACCTTTGCCACCTTCACCTGATTGATGTAAAGCTATTTGTTGATGCAGATTGAAAGATCCTACTTCTGCCCCTTCCTGCAAAGGAACTTTAACTCTTGAAGAGATCCAAGCTTTCCACAAACAACTCCAGTGTTTACCTTGCAAAATCGAACATATGGCACAGGTGATTGTGCGACACGTGATAAGGGATGTCTCTGTTGTGCTTCGTGTGCCTTGGCTGGTTGACGTCCTCATGTTGTGCACTTGTGGAGGGAGTACAGTGGGGCAACGAATCTGTCCATTTCACTTTGGCCTCGTTTCCACTTCGCCGGTGCCAGTAACTTCGAGACTGGTTTGTTGCCCCCCTTGTGCAAAGTGAAAAGACTGAAAATTTACGGAAGTAAATGCCCCTCATACAGGGCTTATGTTGTTCTGTGCCAGTGACGTAGCCAGCCCAACAACTTGGGGGGGACCAAAATGTTTGATTTTAGGCGAATAACACTATTTTGTTTGGAAAAAGCCTCTCAAAGCACAAAATGACTATATTTTCTAAAAATTTGGGGTGTGGCCCCTTTAGCGCCCTCTGGTTACGCCTATGTCCTGTGCGCCGTTGCCAATAACGACCTGCTTATAATTCTTATCGTATCAATCATGTGTACGTGGTTGGCCGGAAGGCTGGTGTGCTGCAATGTGTTGGTGTGCTGTGATACTGTGTGTGAGGTCAACGTTGATCATAAACACACAATGGCGTCAGGCCTGTGCCAACTCGTGGGTCGGTGGTCGCATCCATCCACGTTCTTTGTTGCGTAACAAAGACGATTTGGTGTGTTGCTAAGGTAACCGAGTACGTGACGAAGATCGAGAAGTTCATAATGAAAGTTGAGGAGGGTCTGAAAGTGGATGAGCCGTCGAGTGAGGAGATGCTGCGACTCCTGGAGGATTCGACCGAGTTTGACCTCGACCTCCCCCAAATACCCCTCCTACATGAGGTGAGCCTGGCCGGGGGGGG
>JGI24021J15306_10003061_pt1 | contig 18631 bp, 17 predicted proteins | sample Ectturendosymbi1_FD_15306 | JGI IMG/M metagenome (IMG submission 15306)
GCAGCGCAGTGTAAAGTTTATAAATCTTGAGAAGCAAGCTTCTGACATTTCAGAAGCATTTTGATTGCCGCAATTGTACAAAATTGTTAAACTAGGCTGTATTGTTGAACAAGCCAATTGGATTAGGCCAGTCGAAAAACCTTTATGCTCAGCAGTTGTGAAAATTACTTTAAAATGACACAGACATTTCAACAGCAGCTAAAAGCAACAATGCTTAAATTTTTTGTTTATTATCCTGTAAGGTTAAGGCTAGAATTGGTGCAAAGTTCTCAATGAAACTGCATTTACTGAAATCATTGTCAGAAGCAGCAATTTAATTTTCAGACCAGACCATAATAGGAGTTCTAAGTACAATGCACTGTTTATGAAAGCACTTTTTTCTGATAGAAATTTGCAATCTGCAGCAACTTCCATGCTATAGTCTCAGAAACACGAAAAATCCCTTCTACCCTTACGACTGCCCGGTGGCGTATCGAGGCTAACTAGTGCCACCAGGGGCCGCCCATAAAAGTGTCTCCCTTTCCACCCTATATTTCCTTACAAGAATTTGAAATGAAAGAAGATCATATTTTGTGCTTGGTAAAGATTTAGGGAATATATACAAACGAACATCAGAATGATCACTCACAAACTGAAATATGTCTTGTTTTTTCTTTCGATTTATTGGCTTTGCCTTCCCTGCTTTCTATAGATATGGATACATGAACCCGGCATATTTCAGTAAATTTTCTTCCCTGTTGGCTTTCAGTCTGCGGTGAGCTGCACCACCTAGCTTTGATCGCTTACGCAATCTAGATCTAAAGGATAAAACAAAAAACGCAAAAAACGTAGTGTTTGCTACAAGACAACGTTTACGCGATGACAGAATTTGTCGCAGCCACTCCGACCTTAACACAATAGCCATAAAACGCAAACTTGAAATTTATGGTTTGTTCATGTCTGTATTCTCGGAGCGTTAAACCAAACGTAATAACCGAATTTCCAGGTTCGAACTCTTTGGGTTTTGCCCGAGAGTAATGATAAGGAACAAGCGTAATGCAGTGGAACGTGAATGGAAAAGACGAATTTCGTGAAGTTGTACTATCTACATCAGTCAAAATACAGCAAAAATTACTGATGGAAGGTGCGCGACAAACTGTTGTCAGGACATTGGATCAGTGACAACATTTCATAGGCAACGGGTTTCTGTTAAGTGACACGACGACAGCGCCATTCACCGGTCAAGTTAACTTTCGTGCGCCTTGTCTTTCGACCGAGACGAGGCGAAAAGACAACAGCGTCCGCTGTGCAACTCCCGACTTATTCCTGCTCAAAATCACTGCGACGATTGGGGCCATATTAAACCGGAGGGCAAACTCTGCGAAATTGCGACAGGGCATTTAACGCTCAACTCTGTCGATGATAATCAGGAAAGTGCAACGCGCATATAACCAAAGCCTATTTTGCCTCCTGAGCAAGATACAGCGATATTTTATAAAGAGTGCACAGAAGCACTGATATTGGATTAGATTTTTCCGGTTGTTGCACCTGCACATACATAATAGCGTTCAGTCAAAAACAAAATCGGTAAGGTTATATCGTTCGTACGATGACGTAGAGCAAAAGATAATGCATTACGAGTTTGAGGTTGGTAGGTTCTACAGATTGCTTCTTTAATTTGTTCTTTATATGGGAATTTTTTACATAATTTTACATAAATACTGCCAGCAGTTCTCATGCGTTTCATCAAAGCACCTGCATATCAATGAGCTTCGTTTTGACGCGATGCTGTGTTCTTAACTTAAGTAAAAAAAGTTTGATACGGGCTATATGAAATGTTCATATGGGCGGCATTTGGCCCGCGGACTGCAGGCTCCCCACCCTTGCCTTGGAACAAGGTAAAACATGCTAATAAGACAAAGTCGTACAAATTGGAAATATGCGATTTGATGTAGGAGAAAGAGGATGCGCTGATCCTGAGTCAACCGTTTCGCTTACACACACCATGCTTTTTCAATAATGACATTTATTGGTGAAAAAACAAAACTATCTTTCCAAATCACAGCAACGGTTTTACTTGTTATGCTTTTAAGACGACAACGCTTGCACGCTACATTTAGAAACGTTTTCCGGCAACTCAATACTAAACAGTTTTTGAATAAGTGTTAATTCTTGTGCAAATCGAAAGGAGAAAAAATCTGAAACCAACTTCGGAGAAACAAATATGTATATAAATTAATCGTTTGAACAAAAANCCTATAACTGAGTTCCACAACAGCGGATTTCAGCATTTAAGATTTTTTTTTTGCAATGTCGGAAACTTACAAGAAAATTTCCTTGCTGACTTTTGCCACTACCGCAGCAGGATTTTCCAACACTGTGTGCCAGTATTTTTGACACTGAGTGATGGCCGCTGGTCAAATTTGGAAAACCGAATGTGCTGTAAATGGGGGGAACTTGACTCATAATTACAAATGAAACAATTCGCAAACATGTGAGAAGTGGGTATAAATCAATAAGTCATACCATAAACTTTAGAGTTATTTTGACCATCAGACAAGTTATTCACCCCCAACGTAATTGGTATTTAAATGAATTTGCGGTGTTGCCTTTTGTCAATCTTTGCAGAAGAAGCATTGCGAAGGTTGCAGACGTGTAAGACAGTTTAAGCAAATAGTGCAAGATATACACATGCAATGACTTTGCAACGTACGGATCATGCACCACAAAGTTTTCTTCAGTGGAGCTTGCAGGGCATGTAAAATTGGCTAAATCTTGGATGGATATTACCTATTTGCAAAACAATACCAATGTGAGACTGCTATCTTCATGCAAAAGGTTGCCTGGGCTGTTTGCCAGTGTGGCAATATTTGGTAACTGTGATGTACATTAGTTACGCAAATACTACGCCGCTGTGTAATCGCCAAATGTGGTGGTAATGCAGTTTTTAAGTTTCAAACACGTGTAATTGTTCTTCAAAAACGTAAAAAAATTCTCAAACAACGTATGTTTTATAATAACCAATGTTATCTTGCATTGCTTTTTCACTAATACAATCGCGTTTCATCCCTTGCAGGTGAATGTGCTGTCGTGATCAATTCGGTATGATGGTAAAAGAGTAGAGGAATTAACATCTTTTATTGCAAAATTGCACGAATATTATACCTTCTCACGACTCGTATTATTTCCCGATTATTTTATTGAGAATAAATCGGAAAACAAAGCATCCAAAAGCTTTTGTTCGATTTTTCTCAGGGTCATGGCGCAGCTTTCTCACCGGATTCACAGCGTCACGTTCGTTACTTCTGCCGTTATTTCCAGCTTCACAAAGAACATAAAAAGCGCCATACACTCTAAGTACTTTAATAGTTGAAGCACACTTTGACTTGAGACAAGGCCTTATTCCCAAGTTTTACCTAGCATTTAAAAAGATCGCAGGATTGCAGAGTGCTGTCCGACAATTAAAAGGTATTTGGAGTTAAACCCTTGGTTCCAATGTCACCCAAGGCGAAGCGCTGTCAGATTTTAACCAAAAATTTGCACTTTGAAGTTCCGGCGTTTGTACCTAATTGGAAAAAGTTCTGGTCGATTTTTCTTGGGTCTCACGAGAACAGATTTTTGACATCGTTAATGAATCAAATACGGGAATGCAAACAGGAAACTGGCGTTGCTTTCTCAATCCTGAGCGAAAATTTGCCTTCGTTCTATTAACTTTCCAAGCGTCAGACGTTTGATTTAAATAGTCCAAGCAATACCGTGCCCGACCCCTACCTTCGAGAGACCTATCGTCAAGTCTCGGAGATTCAACACAGAACGTAACTCCTTCCACTTGAGCATTTATCTTAGATTTTTCAAAATCTCACTGAATCACTCGTTCAAAGCTAAGGCAAGTCAACCGTAATCGCAAAAGACAAGGCCCATCGAAAAATAATAGACCTGACAGCTCTCCGCGAAATAAGTACCAACCAAAATGAGTCTATATAAAGTGCTTATAGTGCACTTAATGACAATGTGGCAAGCTTCGAGAACAAGTCATTTGATCCAGTCACAGCCTAGTCACTCCGTGGTCGCCCTTTACTTCATGGGGTTTCCCTATAGGTGCTCGTAATTATTTCACGAGTTCTCAGTTGGAATGCTAGTAAATTTGCGTCTTACAGAGTTGGAACGAAGTTTTTTCAACGAATTCTGACACTCGTCTACGCCAAAGTGTTTCGAGAATGTAAGGCCGTTTGACATTTCTTTGTTACTTTCATTATTTTCAAAGATCACGTCTGGCATGATTGGCAGCTCACTGTTTTTGGCTGTTGGACGAAAAACAGCCTGTGCCCGGGATTTTGTTTTCGTTAATTTTTCCTGGTTTTAGAGCAACACAAAACCGTGTGTAGTTTATTTAGGTCTAAAGTGTTTTTATGTATTGTTGCATCTTTTCTATTCTTTTCCTCAGAATCATGAGAAGTTTACATGAAAGATTTTTCATGCGAAAAACATAATTCCAATGGAGCTGCATCAAGCCGCATGACTTCTATTTCTTCATCATTGTTTTTGACAGCTGTCATTAGTCACAAACAAAATCCAAACACTTATAAAAATGAATACTTCCATAGATAACCATCTCTCATTTGTATGTGTAGAAGCCGATTATTTTAACCTGCAAAACTGTTTAAATTTGGTTTGGATTGGGTGTGTTTTTAGTCTTTTTTCAACTGAGGATTTTCATTAATATTTCCTAATGGAACTTATAATTTTCCGCAAACTAGTGAAAACTCTCACACCTTACACCCAGCTTCCAAAATAAGTTTCATCGCAGCATATATTTTGACGCCTTTCATTGAAAATGGCGAAAATTACATTACTTCGTCACCGACGAACAAAAACGTGTACGTTTGAAAACGATCTTTGAGTCTCAACTAGGGACTTCAAACTGTAGCTGCGGCTATTAGTAAATCCTAGAAGTGCAATCTCTGATGCACAGGGAGTAGGCCTATATATAGGAGCTTGGTGGTACAGGGAATGTATAATATTTATTTTCTGCAGAAAGCCGGGTGGTAAAGTTGGTTGGGCACGTTCCACGAAAGCTACCAAGCTGGGCTCGATTACCGGTCTAGTCATACCGAAACTATGATAAACGGGCCTTGCACCCTGTTTAGCCTCGTGCTATGTCTTGATGGATGGATGCAAGGGCTCAAGCGTGTGGAGATGGGCACCTCAGACCAATCGTGACATCCCGATTGGAGCAGGGCCGGATTTAGACATGTGGAGACCCAGGGCAGCCTTTCTGTGGAGACCATCACTACCTCAAGAAACTATTATTCAAGGTCGAGGAAATATTATTATCAGTTGGCTGTAACTATGTAGTCATGAGTAAAGTCATACATTGAACTTAGTTAAATGATTCACGGTTCATGACTATGGAGGCCCCAGTTTGTGGAAGCCCCTGTGCAGGTGCCACTTTGCCCTCCCCTAAATCCGGACTTGAAAAGGAGTACAAAAAGCGAGTATAACTTATTCGTGGAACAACAGACAAGAGGGTTAAGTGATTTAAAATGCGAGAATGCACCAACAATCTAAAAAGGAAAAGCGCACAATAGAAAAAGGAAACAAAGCCATGTAAACCGCATTCAAGAGTAGTCCTGAGATATGTTTCGCAATCATGAAAACATTTTTGGTATGAGAAAAATGAAACCAAGGGCGTACGCAAGGGGGGGTGTTGGGGTTAACCCCACCCCATTGAGCTTGATATTTTACACAAATTATATTACCTGTGCAATGGAGATTAATTGTTTTTGTATACTTTTTGCTTCTTAATTTGTCGACGTAATGCAAACACCAAATACCACGGAGTGAATTTGCATGCAAAGTTGAATGAATATCGTAAATGGGCCAAAAAGTAATAATTAGGTTTTGGTGGGATTCTGGGTTATTGTCTGCGTCCAGAAACCATCTCACCACTTTCTGCAGATCTTTCGTCCCCTGCGCATGTTTAAGATTGTTTTCCGCGGTAGTTCACTTTATCCGAACACTTGTCTTTATGTTGTCTGCTCAGGGCAAGCGCTGAACTCATTTGCTATATTATCAATTTATATAGAATGATAGAACTTTTGCACGAGCTCAAAAACAGCAGTTTTTAACATACAAGCATTCAGGCATTTGATGATGTCTCAGCAGGGAAAAAGGAAAACTAAAAGTTTGCTGGACTTCTATACATAACAAAAAATTGAAAGTTTTCTTGCGTACTTTATGCGCATTCTCAATTTATGTGTAGTTTAGCAAGATTCGCTCTTGCAAACCGGGGTGTGCGTCAGACAGTCCAGCCGCACACTTTCTATGCTCGACTGCTCGAATTTGACAATACATTAGCGCAGCCTCGTTTTGCCGTTGTAAATTGCTCTGACGCAGTGATGAGTGTGTTTTACTACCCTGTTTTAACATGCAACCTGTACATTTTTGCAGTTATGAACTGTTGTTTGGTAGAGTTGAGTGTATTTTCCTCCGATACTCTAACTTGGAGCGCTTATAGTTTATATTCAGTGCAATGACACATAAAATATGGGGAGTGCGTGTAGAAGAATATGCCTATTATGTCAACAAACTTCGCCAAAACGTTGGTTTGTAAACATGAATGCGACGACAAATTGTGACGTCACAAAGAGCGCACACCAAATATAAATGACCACCGTATGCCACTGAATGAACCCCCCCATGAAAATTTTCTGCGGACGCCACTGATTGAAACAATGCTGGGTTTTACCTAAAAAGTTGTGTATGAAAGCTGTTTCCAAAATTCCTTCAAACAGAACTTCTTGAAAGTAAATGTTCGATGCACCTGCTGGAGCTAATGCTAATAAATGCGGGTTTACCAACGACGGTAGACATGTCATCAAGCTGTCGTGCTAATAGGTGCAAAACAAAAAAGCTTTGGTCATGTTTTTTGCGCATGGGGAATTTTAATCGCTTAAAATGCTGCTTGTTTGCCCACATCAAAAATATCATCATGGGAAGCTTAGGACTCTGACCTTACTTCTTTTCTGCGAGGTGAACCTGCTTGACAAAAATACATATACCTTGGATTCGAGTGTTTTTCTCTAGAGTCTAGATGACAAGAATCAGGCTGTACAACTTTATATTAAACTTAAGCGTCCTGTCTATTGAAACGAATCCATTCGCAGCTACGAATCAGATACTACAATTTTATCGATCCACATTACTCGCATCCTAGGTGGGCACCATCAGCTCTCATTCAAATAGATGGTGTTATTCACTTGACTGTCCCATTATGTCAGGAGTTCCCTGTTGCGGCGCCAGCCTGCTTTGATGAGCTGACACTTGCAGAGTATTTGAAATGCCTACAGAACGACCTCCGCTAGCCTGACACCTTGCGAGTTCCGCGCATCAACAGGACTGTAGCTCGTATTTTCTACAGCAATTGCAGACGGAGTGGAAGATAATCAGCGCAATCTTTGTTGTCGCAAATCAAGCAGCAAACTTCAACAGCGATTGATAGCGAACACAGACGTCGAGCTAAGAAAAAGACGGCATCACATATCAAATGCTGTCAAATTAGAGTTAGAGCGCTCTCCGAAATAAATGGACTCGTTTGAGTCCGGAAAGGGCGCATAGTGCGTTTGGTGACCGGATGGAAGGCAGCATTTAGCGATAAACTCAAGTGAAGTCGATTAGTCGATGCTCGCCCGTACATTCCCAAACTTTTTTACTCCTGGACCCCTGAAACTTAGTTCTGATCTCGCATCCCTTACAGTTTACAGCATTATCAAGAATTATCTTTCGAATTCAAATATTCAGAAAATGATTTGAAATTTTTAATATGTTAAAAGAAGCAAACGTATGGACAAGAAAAGATGACACAAATAAAATTGTATTATACTCAACAAAAAATAATCACTTACTTGAAAAATGTACAAAATAAATAAAAGCAAAATCTAACTTCCAAAAGTCTGCTAACTTGTTTCAGTTAAATGACGCTTTTGTTCCTGTTACTTGCTTGTGAGTTTTTCAAAACGTGGAAGTTTGTTGCTGATAGTAACACGCATGCATGCCTGTGCATTCAAGCAATTTTTAGATTTCGTCTTTTGACAAAAAAGTGGTAAATCCTGACTGGCATAAGTATGCTTTCATGTTGTCGCAAATGGAATGAGCACAATCTTCCTGCTGCGGGAATTTATATGTCGAACGAAACCGATTCATATAAAGCACCGTTTTTGCTGTTCAAGCAATTCAGCTTGAAACTCTGAAAGACCTTTACATGCTGTTTTTCGGAAGGCTCTGCGCTCTTCGAAAACCCTGGAAAGCTACATATGTACACGCCCCATTTTTAGGCTGAAACGTTGTGGTGCTATCATATCCTACCTCTGCAACAAGTTGTTGTGACCAGTACATTGCTTCTTTCCATTGTAGGCCTACTTGTGTTGCAATTCAAGTCATTTGAAAATAAAGACATGACTGGCATTTTCTCACAAGCGCTGAGCCAAGCAACGTTGAGTGCCGTGAGTTATATACAACTGGGAATTTCCATGCAAAATAATTTTATCTTATCATCAAGCTATTTTTGCAAGAATTTATTGCTATGTACGTTTGAAACTCATGATAGACATAGCTATGATTTGACTGTGTTCGTGTAAAATGCTGTTTATATTCAACACAATAAGCTACATCGTTACATTCTTTGAGCTACATCGCACATCAACAGATGAAAGAATATTTTAACAGACAAAAGGCCATGAATATACAAGTAATAGTTTGCAATGTCTGAAACTTCTTACAAAATATCCGTTCCAGTTTACTCAACATCCAACGCAATTATAGACTTAACAAGCAATGTTGCAAAGATGAAAGCAAATACATTGACATTCAGCGTGCAGGTTGTCGCACTTGAGACCACCTGCAGACATAAATATTGTCGTGAGCATAAGATATTCAAAAACCACCATTGCAAAAATATGAAAGAATGCTTAGCTTGATTTTACTGGTGAGCTTTCCACGTTGTAACCAAAATAACTGGAGTCGTTTTGAAATTTTGAAGCATAGAAAGCAGATAATTTCTTACGAATAAGAAACAATACTGTAGTTGGATACAAAGAATAGAAGGTGAATTATGTTCACTATGCACCTACAGCACATCTTTCAGAAGGTCAAGCCACACCACAGCAAGTCGATCAACAATTCGGGACGTATTGCATGATTTATGGCCCCTGTTGATACGCTTGAATCAGATGCGGCGCTGGGAAATGGAATACAATGTAAGGTCCAATTTTTTTGTTGCCAGCATGTGAGTGTGCAAATATCAGAGGTATCCAAAAGTTAACCTCAATCCACGGCCTTGATAATATTTAGCTAACCTACCGCTTTGGTTGGACTTCCTGTTGCTTTGAGTGTACCACGGAGTGGATAAGGCCCTTCTGCTTTAATGGCCACATAGATGTTTATTGTAGAAATGCTAATGCTACGCTTGGTCCTTCTCCGAGACCCGGCTAGAACAAGTCCAGACTGGGTGTCATCGTTGATTGTAATGACAATAGTTCCCTGAAAGTTAATACAGAGCAGCTTTTCGGAAGCTTATTAACACGCATGAAAGCAAAGCCCTAAAGCAATTATAAAAGCAAATTTAGCCTTACCTATCTCCATAAAAGGTAATATTATTGCCTGTATAATATGAAAGAACAAGTTGTTATTCTTCTGACTGTGTGTGATTCCGTAATTTCTTCAAAAGCTTTTTACACTGCGTGTGATCTACATTATCTTTTGCGTTGCCTTCACGGCAAACGTTAAAATGCGAAGCATACACACAATGAAAAACAATACACAACTGCAGTACCTAGTTTACTTTTAATTTTAAGCTACTCTCATTTATTGTGTGAAATCTGTTCAGAATCAGGTCTGAATAAGAATGAGTATTTGTATATGCTCTTATTCCTTAGGAGTTGTTGATAATATCAGTCATTGTCCTCACATGTGTTGACATTTTTTCTTTCGGCACAGCAAATAGTCGTAACATTATGGTCAGGGTTAAGGCCTGAAGCGATAAAAGATATGCAGGGTTTTGTTAACTTGCTCTAGTTTGTAAACTTGAAAACCAGCAACATCAACCCTATGCGAACGAGCTTTTCAATTGCGGACAAATGCTGGACAGCATAAACAAAAGAGATATTAGGCACATATTTTTTGCGTCTTGGTGTTTATCAAATGCAATCCGGCCATTTTTGGCCAAATGAAATTATAAATGCGTTCAACTAATAATTCTTAATTGAAATTCAAGGTTACAAATGCATATTGTAATTTAAAAATTATAAATGAAGTTGACAGTTGAAATATGTTTGAAAAAGCGCAACAATCAGAAGCTCTGGGTTTGCTTTAAGCTTTAGAGGAATCAGCCGACTAGGCTGTGCCTTCTTTTTGCTATGTTTCAAATTTTCACATATCTGTATGCAAGCAACCAGCCTGTGTCACCTTTGTGGAGACCAGTTACTTGATGTTTAAAAGTAATTGTAATTGCATTTTGAATTTTACGTCGCAGAATATATTTAAATGTAATGTGATTGGACAATTTAGAAGGTAATAGTTATTGCAATTGTAATTGAACCGAAGTTGTGTAAATCATTCAACCCTAATGTGAACATTACAATTTTTTATTAGAGTGAGCAAAAACTCAAATTTTCATTATATTTGTTAAAAATGACACACGACACAACAAGGATCAAAACTCTCGACAACTGCAAAAAAAGTGTCGCAGTGTAATAAGCTGTTAGTTTCTGCACAAGTTTTTCTGATGAAACATATGAAGTAAAAATATTTTGAAAGTCCTTTTGTTGTTTTAACAAAAGTACAATGTCTTACTTCTGAGAACGCAAATGAAAAGTCAAATAGTGCCGAGTTCGGGTTTTCTGAAGTTTTTGAAATGTAGCCATCTCCTCTTCCACCGCTGCCTTCGATAACATATACCAGCTCAATAGATCCATTAACTGGTAGTTGGACTCTTGAGTAACGAGTTTCTCCAGCTGGGACATCAATCTCCACAAATGTGTTATTCTGTGTAAATCCACAACATGAGAAGAATCGATTTTGCGATTATGAAGAAAATGTTAAGCATCCTTGAAAACTTTGAAAGAATCAAGTTTTCAGCAAGTAATTGAATTTGTTGATACGTCTTTAAAAATCCAAGTTAACTACGGCGCGCTTTCAATGGAAGAAAATGCAGACATATTGCTGCAATAAGCACGGCCAAGATTCACATTTTGTCCTTTTCTGCTTCCATGCGTTAGTTCAACGCACTGTATAGTGAAGGGCTGCGAACTTACTGTAGCCAAGGGTTGAGCTGCCTAGCGCGTGGTTCATTCTCCTGTTGTACTTATTTTTAGGAATATAACGACCAGTTAATGGTGTGCAGGTTCAAATGCGTCATAAATTAAGGTGATGAATGGAGACATATTACGTACAACGTCAAGACACTACTGGTTCCCGGTACGCTTCTTTGTTCGGAGTTTTGGTGAAAGGTAATTTCACTTGAGCCTTGGATCGACATCGTGGTGTACAAAACCGGTTAAATTGCAGTATTTAAATCAACGAAAAACTACACAAAAGAAGCAATTACTTTTCACTTGCCAATGGGAAAAGAAAGAAAAATAAAAATGGACTTATCTATGGCCTTCAAGTGGAAAATATTATGCTAGGATAAGTGACAACAGCCCTATCAATCAAAGAAAAAATGACAAACAAAGTGTTAAATCTGAATTGCTTCCTGATCAACAATCTCATTTCACAATATATATAACATAATATGGTGAGTCATTCAAATACGCTGAAAATTGACTGAATTCTTTCGATTTCAGCTCGATTTCAAGTAGATCACAGTGGCGTTCCTTCAAAAAGATTTAGGTTTGTTCTCGCGGTTCGAAGAAGCGGGTGAAAACCCTCCCACGTGAGAGCCAGCGGACGTCTGTGTCGAAATATGTAAAACTGCATGTTCATTTCCAAGATCTTCACAAAGTGGCTTAAGAGACTGTGATTTAGAGCACGGCCCTCGGCAAAGTTGATAGTCTTTACAAAAATATCAAGGACTATCTCAAATTTCGGAAGCACAGTTTTTTTATGCCAAAGCATGACGCTGAAGCAAACAGTGAGTACATTGAAAGTGTGGAATCTCCGGCTTCATCAATGCAAAAAGCGCAGATTATTTCCCAGCATATGATGGCCATCAGTGCACACAGGGCCAATAATTTGAATATCCAATTCATGCCATTTACAAACGAAACATTCAGACTTTTCTAACAGAACTATCAAATCTTCTCGCATTTATGATTATATACTTGGAGTGGGTGATGTGAACTTGGATTTAACAAAATATTATTCAAACAATGCCATAACTGACTATATTGCTTCTCTGCCTAGTTGTGTTTGTGTTTCACTGATCACTCAACCAACTAGATTTGCAACACACCGGCACAAATATCGTGATGGACAGAGATTAAGTGATATTGGTATAGCTTTTTCTGAAATTTCTGATCATCTGCTTGTTTTCATAAACTTTTAATTTTCATTCACTATGCCCAAGAATAATAGACCCAAAATGAGATGCCTAAAGTACTTCAATCTTCAACTATTTAGTTTTTACCTTGGTGAAAAGGCAAGTGAACTCACTTGTGGCAGTCAAGACATCAACAACAAATGTGAAGAATTTAGCAAAATTGTAATACCACACTGGATCATCATGCACTATTTCGCTTTGTATCAAGAAACGAACAACACACATTACAAAACCCTTGCCTCACTGAAGGCATTTTAAAGTCAACTGGAACTACGAATAGATTGTTTTCCAAAATTTCTTGAAAACTGAGAAAAAAAACTTACATAAAAAAGGTAAAAATCTGCTTGCGCAAAAGAAACGCCTAAAAGTTGAAACAGGCTTCGCTGTGGCCAGCAATAGTTCCATTATGTGTATGACTCCTCCAAAACGGCAGTTCAAAATCAACCTTTCAAGTATCGGCGCTGGTTTAGCTCTTTGGCTTCGCTGATAACAACATATGATCATAGGATATGTTTCTATAATACTAATGGTGCTAGCGTATGTTTTAAAGTGCAATTCGCATGGTTTCTCTCAGTATTGCTTTAGTTTAGTCTTTCATCATTTCATACGTATGTTTTGCTGGCAATTTGAAGGACTGAAGATACGTAATTAACGCGACATCGAATTCCTAGTGAAACACTTTATGAGCAGATTTAGCTGTTTTTGCCCTTGCGGCGAATTTTAACTGAAAAATTGTTTCGTACTTCCCTTGCTCTGGAATCTTTTCACAATATGCGTAATGCTGTTTTCAACTGAATTATGAAAAAACTTAGAACACTCTTGCTGATTCCCTCAGTAGCTGATTTTTAAGCGCTCTGTCGAGCTGTCCTTTCCAAATATGCATATGTTTCATGTTTTTTGAATAAGGGGTAGTGGTTACTGCCAAGATGGCAGTGCATTCCTTACGTATGGAAACAAAAGCTGTGCGTGAAGTCTCCAATGCCATTTTTACATAAACAAATTTGACATTTTGATGGAGAGCAAGCTTTGCAATTGCGTCCCATGAGGGAATTTGTTGATAAGACAAGCCGAGTTGATGTGCATGACTCACCTTGGGTGTTCATACTTAACTTGTAAAAAGGATTTTCCATTTTGGCCAGAGGACCCTGTGGGCATAATATTACCGACAGGTAACATATTTTCATTTCTCAGCTTTATTGACTTCTGTTGCATGTAGAACCACCCGCTTCGAGTAGAGTAAAATTTGATCTTCAATCGACTCTCAGTAAAGTCCACTGGCGTAATGTCTGCATTTTTCCTCCTTTTTGGTATTTTAATTATGCGTACCGCCCACATTTTTGGAGGGAAAGTTTGTTTCTTTTTGAAAAAAAATCGGAATGTAAGTTTCTTTTTTCGGGTCAGATGATCTTGAGAATAATTGCTAAGTGGTTGAAAAATGCGCCTGTGCTCTGAAAACGTTTGAAATAATATTTAATAATTTTGGCATATCATGCATATCATGCCAAAATTTTACATTTGTTCTGGTGACTAAAGCGGGAAGACAACAGTGCACGATCAAAGGCGAAACGATATCTTCTTAGATGTCTGTACCATGCGGTGTCGTTCAGGGTTCTGTGCTTGGAACTCTGCTTGTTTTTATATACATTAATGATATTATACAAGCATCGTCATTTGCTAGTACATTGTTTGCTGATGTATATATATATTAAATATTTATTTAAATATGTCTAAACATGTCCAACAGCAAAACTTTAGAAATAAAGTTGGACATCAACTTCAAAACGTTAAATATTCGGTTAGGGCAGACAAACTGTCGATTAATTACAACAAAATTAATTTCATTATACTAAACATACCTAAATATGATATTGCCACATCTATCAAAGTTTGTCAAATCTGTGAAAAAATGACATAGAATACCTAGCATCATACTTGACAACAAGCTTAGTTGGACACCACATAATGCTAACTTAACAACCCAGCTCTCTGAAGCACGTAGAATATTGACCAAATAAAACATAGCACTATTTAACCTGCCTTGCAAGCTGTATATAATGCATTGGTATACACTATTCTAAATTATGCTGTCTTGAACTTGGGCAGGACTTCAAAAACTGCTATTCAACCTCGTGTGACATTGCAAATCAATAAACATAGCTGTGAAATGTCTGAAAACACACAACAAAGCCACTTTGTATGAAACTTATATACGAAACCACAAACTAACAATCAACAAACAGTTTAAAATATCTGCTGGTAAGTTCATGCACTCTTATGAAAACAATCTACCACCATCAAATTTTAATCAGTTTTCAAATCGTTCAAACAATTCATACTGTAACTACCCCACAGACGTGCAAGTTCACAAAATTTTTCCTACCCAAAGTAAACCTTTCACAACGACAATGCTGCCTCAAAGTCAATGGACCCAAGATTTGGCGAGAAATACTTGACCATATCAAGTTAGATCTCATTTTGACTTCAAACAACTGTACAAAACTGCCTACTTTCCCAGATAGATGGAGCAAACTAACATTCTTGTACTTTTGCACCTTATTCCTTTTCATGATGTTTTTGTAATTTCCATCATTGTAAGTTGTCCCTTTCTTATGTAGGTAACTCTTCTTCATCTGACTTTCTTTGATGTTTTTTTTCAAATTTCTTGTTTGTCTCTTAGTCTCACTGGCATTCTCAAATAAATGAACATTTTTTCAGCACCTTGTTCCTCCACACCTGTGACATTAATAACCTCATCGTGATAAGTGTGTGTACACAGACATGTTATTATCTGTAAATGTCATTTGTGTCTTTGCTTCAATCAACTTATCTTTTCTTTTCATAAACTAAGGCTAATACTGAAAGTTGTAATGCAGGGTTGGTAGACTATATGACCTCATTTTGTTTCGCAAATCCTTTGTGACACGGGAACCAGAAAATGTTGTTACTTGTGTAGAACTTTGCTCCTAAATATGCTCTAGCTTCTACATCGTATTTTTGAAAGATATCATGCATGATTGCGAGATTAATATACTGTATTTGCCATGAACGAAACTTCCTAGTTTGCGGCATAATGGTACACATGAATTTCACTAATTCTTGTAGTTTCGCTCCAAAAATTTTGGATCTGCAGCAAATTAAAAAACTGTTTTGTACTTGTATAATTCTTTGTTTCACATAGCCATTTTTCTACTACGCAATGCTGTATGACAGTGGTTTTCAAACTTTTTTCGTTACAATTTGGAAACGTTTGCTGAACTTGCGACACACCAGCACTATGAATTTAATAAAGACGCATACTGTCAAAGTTTTATTTATAATGAAACAACAAAAAGAAATATGCATCATATGGTGTGTGGACTTGCTCATTCACTATTTAGTCGAATCTTGGAAGAATTTGTGAAACATCCACCCATCTGTTTTGTTTTCTATACCTGCAACTTGTCATACCAGTTTCACATTCCACTAGTCATTATGTTTTCTAATGTGAGAAAGCATTGATCAAGCGTAGTAATTGAAAAAAAACGTTTCTAATTTTTTGATCGAACAATACAGCAGTGCAAGATCTCCACGCAAGAACATTGTGCCCAGTAATGTTGGAATCTAAAGTATTTGTACTGTATATCGGATCGCTCTCGATCCTACCGTCATTGGTCAGGATCAAACTTAACGTGGTCTTTGTTAAATAAAATTGGTGGCATTGGTTTATATCAGTTCAGAGTACAAGGCTTTCGATCGATCAGACATATGCTTAAAACAAGGCAAACTCTGAATAGGGTTATGATGTAATATTTACCAGAATAAGAACGGGAACTTTGCATGCGCTTTCAGTCAAAAATAGCTTCAAAACGCTCAGTAGCTGACTGAAATCTTGAAGGTTGAAAGCATGAGTTGAATCCGGATCATTTGCAATTTCGTTGATTTCGCTTTCATCAACTTCGCTCCCAATACCAACACCGAAAACCGTTATCCCGTTGTTCCGGGCCTGCAGAGAAAGTCTTCAGTCACATACATTCTTTTACTTTAACGAACGTACAAGATCCGTTTTATTGCACTACGTAACGTAACCATTCCTTACAGGAGAGGTGGGTAACCTACTTGCAATCACGGGTCGCATGAATAGTGCATTATCGCTTACGAGCTGCAAAATCAAATAATTTTATTCTAAAGTTCTACCTTCATCCAGGGGTGTCGTGGGGCGGGAACGCGTGCGAACGGCGTTCCAACACCTTTTCAACGTTTTGCTTTAAAATGGCTTTGGAGCTGTTTGAAAATGCCTATTTTTGGATGCGTTCCTACACCATTTTTGTTAGGACTACATCCTTGTTTTTATCTAACTGTGAAGAAAAGTGACTTCTCTCAACTTACTATCGAAGTACATGCAACTTGGGTAACACAAAGCCTGATGCGGGCCATATCAGATGTTCACGTGGGCCGCATTTAACCCGAAGGCCACAGGTTCCCCACCCCTGCCTTACAGCATCATGCTTTGTAAAGCTGGTTACTCATTGATCATGTCACTGATTCTATCAGCCCTAATGTAAACTGAGGCCGAGAGCCGTGTCATCCGCCCTCCATACCTCCAATTAGGGGGGAACGCTATCACAGGGGTTCGAAATACAGTCCAATCGCCAAGGGGAGCTTTTGTTGGCTTATCCTCCCAAACAAAGCTTTTACCACTCAAATTGAAATATGAAACACTAGAAATCAATGATGGTTCTTTGAATCCGTTTTCTGTTCTGTCCTGTAATTTACAGACAGGGCAGTAGGCTACCTTCCGCTGTTACCTAAAATAACATCACCTGATCATTTTGATACGTTTGTCAGGTAATAAACGTATTTGAAGCTTGAACGTAAAGAGTCAGTATTCATTGGTTGGAGTATTGAACGTGAAGTTAGCCTATATGCCTAGTTATCTACGTCCAGAAGTCAGACTTCCATTTGATCAACATATTTTGTGTGGTGATTGTTGTGAAAAAATTTATTATGGCTAGCCCAGGTAGCCTTCTTGTATTTTGTACTGCATAGAAGCTAGATACCTTTGGTGATTACGACCAAACTTACACATTTGCGCAGCCTGCTATTCACATAGCAGATGGAGTTCATAGTGTGGTTAGAAGAGTTTATTTAGCAATCACTGCTAAGCTTGTCCCATCAGAGTAGTGCAGTTAGTGGTTGTGAACATTAACCATGTTGCGTCCACGTAGACTTTAGTCTATATCTGCTAATATTTATAGAATATTTGAGAAACAAAATGTTTTCAATCTGAACATGTGCCATGCACCAGGAGATTAACAAGTCCAGACATCATAAAGATTTATACTCGCGTATTTCGGCCAATTAAAAGCACGATGAGCATGATTTTAAAAAAAATTCACTTAAGCTTATGGTAAAGCTTATTAATTTTCGGTAATGAAAGAAAACATTCATCGCGCCGCACTGCATGCTTAGACCGGCCTCAGGTTTGTTCATTCAGTAAGTGTTTTCATAAGTGGACGATAGGCTTGATTCTGATTACCTGCAAATTTCTGATAACATTTGCATTCCATAACAACTTCTTCAAATAATAATCGTCGTTAATTACTGTAAATGGCAATGATTAAGGCCCAATTCCTTTTCTTAAGCTAGTTCAAAAATTTGTAGTTGCAAGCTACGCCTACGAGCCTATTATGGGCATTTGCGGGAAAATATTTGATAATTTCCTAATTACACTGGCACAAATTTCAAACGTTGTGTTGTGAATTAAATGTAAATTTTCGAAATGTCTAGCGCACCCCTGCACAAATATAAAGCTTCCCAATTGAAGACTTGCTGACAACGGTTCTGCCGAAATTGTGTCTGCAAGTGGAACTGAAAATAGTGAAATAAGAAAAAACACACTGCGCTACTTCACAGCGATTTCTTTGTTTTGCTGTCTGACCACCAGTTGAGCAGCCCTGCCACCAGTTGAGCTGCCCTGCCATAGATAAATGACAACAACTAAATCACGACGAATAATAACACTAATGCAGCAACGCTTTAGAAAACTCTTTTTTAGAAATCACCATTAAGCAGCCTTGTAAACATCTGGGAGGGGGGCACAGTTGTGCTCCTATGGCACTGCTAAGGTGAAAAGGGGCG
>JGI24021J15306_10003064_pt1 | contig 18626 bp, 13 predicted proteins | sample Ectturendosymbi1_FD_15306 | JGI IMG/M metagenome (IMG submission 15306)
CAGCGTGCTTTGAGTATATCGACACAATAGTTGGCATACGGCTTGACCAACCGTCATATTGAGATTCATGGAAACTCGTTGGAAGACTCTGGCGTTATCACCAAGAAAGTTGAATAAAAGTAAATTTCGTGCATAATAATTAAGACATAAATTTTTGACGAAGTTTAATCTAAATAATCATATACCGGTCATTGACTCTATGTGTACCACAGTTTGTTGGAGGCCCCTTGGATCTTCAGGCCCTCTTGGATCTTGAGGCCCTGGGCTTAAGCCTATGTAGCCTATAGGTAAATCCGGCCCTGACTGTTATTCACAATGCCTTTCGCAGCCTCGCAGGAAATAAGATGCAAACGCTGTTTCTAGTAAGGTTCAGGTACCGCATTTGTTGCGTCGGCGTCTTAATGCGGTCCTCGGGTTACTTTATAAGCCCTCATTTGGCCCTCGGAGCAGTTTGAGTTTGAGACCCCTGTACTAATTTTATCAACGAATTTCAATTCTTGTATCCTAAGCCGGACTAAATGTAGCAAGTATAAAAAAGAGAGACATAAAGTCGCTCCATAAAACAAAAAATGTATTCCTGGCAGCTTGTACAAAAACAACCGTTAGTATTCATGTGATGTCCCGCCTTTTTAAAAAAAATGGAAAGGATTTTTAAAATAAAGCTATTTTATCAAATTATAAATATGTTTACGCTCGATACGAACATATTTTCAAGCTTAGCATCGCTTGAAATATTTCCAAATGAGTCTAAAATTTTGGTTGCCTTTGTATCCATCTTTAGCGAAATACTCAGTTGGGATACGAAAGAACCGTTTGATTAAACCACAGGGGTGGTGGAACCGGGGGGCGCATGAGCCTAGGCTCACCACTTACTTTTGTGTGGGCCTGGACCCAATTTTTCATTTCGAATTTTGCTTAACTATGTTTAAGCAACACAATTAGCATTTGGTCTATTGTTAAAGTAAATCGCTTAATGAAAAAAATGTCCCATAGTTTTTTTTGGCGTGCATTTGTGCCCCCACACTTTGAAAAAGGTTCCCCCACCACTGATATCATAAACAGCATTATATTTCAACGCGTCGTCCTTAGTAAAAATCAAATGACCTTGCTTGAGGTCACGATACTTTTACGCAGACGATTTTTTCCAGATGAGTCTACGCCCTCTGAAAAGCCCGTCCAGGAGATCGCTGCTGCGGATTCAACAGAAAGTAAGATTTTTACTTTGACTCTACAGCTGGCCTGTGTGCAAACTTGTGCAGTTGATTTAATTTACATGTGCATCAAAGTGTGAGAAAGCAGTTTCGCGATAATTGTTGCAACCGTTTCCGCCACAAGGAAATTTCTTGGAGATGACAACTCTGTGGTGAGACAATTTGATGATATAGCTTTTCCGCAACGTGACAATTTAGTATAGCAACAGGATTCAACCACAAGACGAAATGACTACAGCGCAAAAAAAAGGAAAAGTGATTTTTCACTTTGCTACCAGAGTGGCATAACTGGATTGTATTTGCCGCCAGAATGGCAGGTTAATGAACTGTCATATGTCGAATCAATAGCAGAAAAAATGTCCTCAAATATTTTCGAGATTTTAAAATCTTCCTGCGCTTGGTCAAAATCAAGACTGCAGTGCACCAAATACAAGTGTTTGCAAACAAAATTCCAAGTTTTTTTTACTGTTGATACGCCACTCAAAATGAAGACTCATTTTCAAACTCGGATTTTCATTCATTTTCAAACCCACATTTCTTTTCGGGAGTGTAGCGGCGGTAGCAGCCCTAAGATTTTATGAAGTCTCGAAATACCTCAATTTCATCAACTTTTGACAGTTCTGCATGCTCCACACCAAAAAGCAGCCAAGCTAGGTCGGAGATGTAATCACGTTACGTAGTCCGCTTTCCCGTGGGTGTCGCCAACACGTTACGTAGTCCGCTTTCCCGTGGGTGTCGCCAACACGGCTCGCCTCTCCGACCTTTCTTATGCGTCATTCTTATCACGTGGACGACCAACGCATCGGGGATCTCTCTATTCGGAGAAGTGGTTTGACATTCAGGACTTCACAAATTTCACAACAGCGCACTTTGTCATGAAGCGTTCCGCCCTGAACTGCTCGTAAAATCACATCTCTTCCGGGTTCACTTGTGAAAGCACGCTTTCTGTCGTTACCCAAGATTCATGATTGTAGGTGGTATCTATTATAAACAGTTATGAACTTACTAAAATTTCGTGCAGTTTATAACAACTCATCTGTTCTTCCTCAGTTTAGCACCACTGACTTCACAGCTGACTGCTGCATGAAGATTCAAAATTTACTGGCTTTTGAATGCAGTGGTGCGAAACTCAGGGTTGACGCAAAAACTAAACGAGTCGAGCATATTTTATTAAATTTCACTGTCTGTCTGCAGGTTTGCTATCGAAATCTACGAAGCATGAACTTCACACGTTTCTGTTTTATGCATTTAAGTTGCGATTTCCCTGAATACATCAATGAAGCATCAGCCAGAACAAGATTAAAAAATACGAAAAAAGTAGATGAATATGGTAGTTTGTTTGCAGTGGTGGAGTGCTACCAAATATAAAACTGGTTGAACGGTCTTGTAAGAAAGAAACTTATTTCATACTGCAACCAGACGAAATTGTAACAAAGGCCATAGTATGTTTAAGAGGATCACGAATTGAATGAGGCGGGTTTCTCGCATCTTTTTATAGCCAGCAGTTGTGACAGTAACTTCGTACTCAGTAACAGCACGTATGAAACCAAACAAAAAGTCGCTCCAATGGACAACATCTACCTCTTGGGTTGACAGCACATTGAAAGGGCTCCATACCAGATGAAAAAATTTCATGATTTATGTGCAGGGTACTGTATTTGGGATCTAAACATCCGCTCGTGACAGATATGTATTCGAAGGTTTTTCATTGTGAATTGCTTGTTTCCTCTTTAAAACACTAACTGGGCAGTGCGGGTTTCAATGTATGCAGCTCCTTCTATGATGGTCTACAATTGAGGAACTAATGTCTGTCACTTCAAACGCCAAAACTCACATGTTTTAAAGTGGTTGGAATGAGTTGGCTTATGGTGAAGATAGATGAGAATTGATGCACACCCAGGTTATTTTAAACAGAGTTGTCAACACAGGAAGCATCCCGAACTATGCAAAACACAAAGAAAACAAATTACCTATACATCTTCCAAAACATATCAGTTGCACTGTTTACTATGCAGACTAATGATTTTGGTATGATGTGCCAAACCTAATTAAAGCTTACAAAGTTACTGATCCCAAATTTTTAACACTACATAGTCTTTTAAAACAATACCAAAGCTTTTTTACTTATAAACCAATTGTTGAGAAAGAAATCTTTGTATAAGCCATTCAAGTTCATGTTCAGCCTAGCAAACTTTGCGGAAAACGGTTTTAATCGCAAACAGTTAACCGCAAATACTCGGAAAACCAGAGCAGGGCAGCAAACAAGGGGTGCAAACCCAGCAATTGCTCTAATTTGCTAATGTTGTGAACATTTGGTATTTTGCGTTGTGTTTGCAAATTTCCTATAGATTAGGTGGTTTCACATTCCCAGAGGTTATTGCCTTGTCTTCAAGGTTGTTATATACTAACAAAATATTGTCAGATTTGAAAATCGTGAAAAAGTTCACGTACATGAATTTATCTGCTGCACACAGCAATATCGCAAAAGTTTTTTTTAAAGGGAAAAAGTTTTTACGGCTCCAAACAAACAGCTGTTTGATCTGCAAATGTCGAAAAACAACAAATTACAAGACGGCATGATCAATCACTCATCGCTCAGAATGAAGTTGGTTGTCCGCTCAGTGCGGTTACTACGTTGTTTGAAAGAAGCAAACTGTTCGGCTTTGACGACCATGAGTAACGCGATCGTTTACAACAGCGCTTAAAACACTCTGTTCGGAGCTATTTATTCTTAGACTCTCGGGCATTGGAAGGCAGGTTTCGTCTTGCCATTTCTTTTCTGATCGCACCGACAGCGATGAAGTTCCAAGTACCCACGGAGAATAGCTCAAGAGCGAATAGAGCTGTATTTTCAGGCGCTGAGCTCAAATCCGCAAATTCGCCCCACAGCCCGTTACGCATTTATCGCACCAGCGTTGGGCTCGTCGTCTTGCTCTCGCGGTTACACATGCCTCGGCACACCCTAGATTAAATATTGGAAGTGGCGTGCTTTATGATGAGATTACAATGCTTCGTGTAATGGGACGCCCTGACATGTATTGTCCTTTTGTTGTTTCCATGGGCAACGTGCTTTATTTCTATGGAAATCAATGACAATGTTCATTTATCTGTTGGAATTAATATAGTAATCGATAACTCAAACACTAAACGTTGCCATTTGGGGCCATAAGTTAGATCCCAATTGTGAAGAGCAATTACAGTCAGCTACCGTTTACGAGCAGTAGAGAAAGCAAATGACCACGCACAGTTAGTAAATGGCTCATTTTTTCTCTTCTCTTCGTTGTCTTTTCTGTCTTTGTGTTTTTCTCTTACACACTTACCCTCACACACAAATGAACTCAGATTAATCCTTAAGAATAAAATCACATAGCAATATATATCAACTTTTTTTTGTGGCATGTGTTGAATGTAAGCAGTAAAATTATTTGGTTTCAACAAAGCTCCAGCATACATTTCCTCCAGTTAACAGTTAAATTATGGCCAGAATCAGAAATTGAGGGAATGACATTTTTCTGGATAAATAGTTTTCAATTCTTTTATTTGCAAACTGCTTTATCTTACGTCTGTACTGACTCTTGTATATATTAAATTTCTGCTACACTGTACGTAATATGAAAAACACGTTTTTGTTACTTGTTTATTCTTCCTAGTCTGTTATTAAAAAATAGGGAGCTGTACTTGATAAAACTGGTAAAACACAAAATAGTTTTTTCTGCGTTCAAGAACGATGAAAGAAAATAGGGTAATTATTCTCATATTAATAGTGCTTTCTGGCTAAGTTACGTGACTCATACAGAATAACAGATTTCTGTTGTCGGATCAGACTGAACAAAAGCAAGGAGTAACCAGGGCGAACAATTTTCACTAAAATAAATTTCTGAGTTATTTGTTACATATTTTACACTTTCAATGCTTGATTATGAAAATTATTCTTGAATTGCTCTCAAAACTAAAACAGTAATTCGTAAGTAATTAACAGTAAGTAATTCACCATTTTTTTGTTTCCAAAAATGTTTACAATCACCACTTAAGTCTGCGACTTAGAAAAATCATAAATAAGAGGTCTAAGTAATCGCAGGTATAAGTTAGGAATCATTCGCCTGTTTTTGATCTGTATCAAAGACATCGCGATACTGCTTGTAACTCAAATTCCAATGGAATAAAATTGTGCAACATGAATAGCTAACTGTGAATCCTTGCCGTTGTTTGAGCTTGTAACGGTATTTGAGACGTGATCATCACATCTGAAAAAACAATAAACAACAGATGAAGTTTAGAATAAACTTGAAGCAATACTCTTGCACTTATCGTGTCAATGTGAGTACTTGGATGAAAAACACTTCGACTTCAGTGTTCAATATATGAACCTGTGCAGCTGTTGAAGGAAATAAATCACGGCGGCTCTTGTCCAGTAGAAGTAAACAAATGCATTTGTTTGGAAAATATTTGATCATCATTAAATGCATTTGCAGCTGGAGAGCAAACTGCAGCAGAAACCACTGAACCGGCTCCAGAGCAGGCTCCAGGCAAGTACAGGTTAAATAAATTTGTTTAAATTTTTTTCCGTTCTTGCAGCCTAAAGTTTGAAAGCGTGTTTCCAAACGAGGACATTTCAAAACCAAAGGGCTGTGAGCGTTTATGTCAACTGAAACATGTACAATTTTTCCGCAAATATTTTTTGATTGATATCAGGAAGATAATAAATATTGGCGTTAGTTAAGACATTCAGAGCTTTCTGCACCTTTTCCAACGCTGTTTTGCATAAAACGCACATCAAATTAAACACAATTTTGTTAATTCTTCCGTAGAAACTCATCAGGTGGAAGAGCAACAAGAACCTGTTCGAGAAAAGACGCCATCGCGTAAGTTTCTTGTTTTCGAAATGATGTGTTCCATGTCGAAAGCCGATTACGTTTTGGTAAATTGAAGCTTGAGTCATATGTGTATAGCTAAGTTCTGCAAGTTTCATAAAGAGGTTTATGATTTAACACGGCAGTTTCGATGCATTTTACAAGTGGGACAAAATTTTCTTCACTTTTCGATGATTTTGTTTTCAGTCTTTTGGCAATGCATCTAGCTCGTCGATGCTAGAGAACACAAATTCGTACGTGCAGAAAAATAAAAAGTTAGCATGAAACCACTGACGTTTGCATCTTCTCAGATATCTGATTGCCAAAGTCGAAAACCATTATGGTGTTGATAATGCTTAAAAACCAATTTGACAAATGACGAATATGAAAGTGTACGGATTGGCTTGCGTCTTCGCTAAACGTGACTTTATATTTTCCTTCCCTTCAGTGCTTTTCTTTTGTCGGTCCCCCTTTTTCTCAAAACACTACCGTCTAACCGTTTTTATATCTTTTTGTGCAAATATATCTAAAAGCAAGTGTTACAATACCAAAAACCCAGCGGAAAATTCAGAAGCTTTGACCTCTCACATTACACTTAGAACTTTTGAACTTTGACGTTGCACATGAAACTTTAGTTTGAAAGCAGCACAAATAAACTATGAGTCGTTTTTATTGTAAAAGCTCCATTTAAAAGTGGATTGACCGCAACTTCCAAAAACGTCAAAAAGTAAGGTTGCAGTTTTTTCCTATAGGCTGCCCTCGAAAAAGAAAAGAACTCGAAAGCTTGCAGCAAAGATAATTGCTTTGGTCGCTTTGCTGTATATTAGCAGAAAGGCGGTTATGTATACCAACTGTGATGCCTATCGATACTGACAACCCTTGAATGCAACGATCCCGAAAAATATTTTTGTCAAAAGTTTTTTTTTTATCAGGCTTGTAAATAGATGTAGATATTTCCGTACTTTGCTTTTAGCTTTTATAGTCACTTTTACCAGATTTCAGTTTGTTTTCCTCGTACCTGCTATTATACTATTATAAAAAATTTTCGTAATATGGTTTTGCATTCTGTTACTGAAACGTTCTGCATTTTTCTTGAAACTCTGTCATGAAAAATTTTAATATCAATAGCAGTGTTTTCGGTATGGTTTCGATGCTAGCTCGAATCAGCTTCGGCTTAATGTGAAAGTAACATTATTTTTGTTCTGCGCGCCGCAGTTGATGTCACTCTGGAATTACTCGTGGGCACCAGCACTTGACGCTAACGTTAATACATTCGTAACTCTCAAAAGACTTGGTTCTGGACGCAAAGTCAAACAAAACCACCGCCAACAGTTACATTGCGAATCTGCGCAAACAGCAAAGACCTTCGCTTTGTCCAAGCTCACACAATGTGTTCTGCTAAAAAATAAGCATTACGCAATTAATGATTATTTGGATAGACGTTCCTCAGTTTGTCTTTGGCGGATTCTCGTTTGACACTAGAACTTTATACAACGGTGCTTTCGCGTGCCTCAAAGCAGCATCGTGCCAAAGCAGACCTGGGCACTGTACGGTCTCCAGGCTACATAAGGCCCTTTGGTTGACTCTGACCCGCCCGTGTAGGCTTATTCGGAAATTACAAAAGTAAACGAATTTTCATTGCTTAATCATGGTTCACACCACTCTTAGCAGTTTGTCAATAAACAAAGATATTTACTGCTATTTACAGTATAAAGAAGCACAACTGATATTACGCAGAATTGAATTGAGCCTTTGACCTGGCCCTCCACAATATTTTCGTTTCTCATGTGGCTCCACAGAAAAAATATTTGCCCACTTCTGTGCTAAAGTATTGTTATATTTTGGCCCACTTGGTCGATCTATCCAAAAATTTCCGTAATTATTTGTCAAAAAATGTGTTTATTCAAAAAATCTCAATAAGTTTGTGTCTACCGTTGAGGTGTCACGAGCGCAGCCACATTTCCGGGTCTCAAACCTTTTCGAGTAAACAAGACAGGCTACGCACCTTGTCAAAGACTATTGGTTAAAAAAAGGACCATTGGTTACACTTGGCGTGAATCTATATTTCCAGCCTTTATTTAATCGTGGCTGTTCAGGTCACGGAAAGCGTTAAAAATCATTTCCACAGTCTCCTACCAAACTTATAGCCTAACAGCTTACTACTTCACTAGCTGGTAAAGGGATTTATCCAAAGTGTGATCAGTTTGTTAATGACATCAAAAACAGCTTAAGTAGTGCAAGTGGTCATGCATGTCATCCACTGTGCAAACAACAGTCGTAATTTGCTAATTTAAGCTGTTCATTCTTACCACTAGCAACTTTGATTCCTACAGTGGGCACAGTGTTTTACACTGCTCTGTCAGTAACAGCGACACAAAAAAGTTGTTTCGTATTTTTGAAATCAATGTTTATTTGTAGATTATAGAATGTAACAGTGTCAAGTGGCGAAGATTTTAATCAGTCGTTTTTGTCAGCTGTGAAAGCTCCAGAAACGGAACCGGAACCGACTCCAGTTGTGCAGTCAGCCGAAGAAGCAGTTGCTCCAGGTATGCAGCATCACTTCGTAATTTCAGATGAGCTTTCAAAGAGCTAACGTTAACTTGCTCTGATTTTGTACAAGTTTTTTCTCCAAAAGATTTTTTCAAATATGCAAAGGCCAGAAGGAGTTTTCGTTTAGAGGCCAATAAGCCAGTTTACTTAGTAAAACGTTTAAAACAGAAAACAAAACCATTATTTGAATCCAGCAGACTAAATCAACACACCAATCATAAAAAATGAACAGAATTACGTTCGGCCTGTGATTTAGTATCACCTGATGATAATGCTTTGGTTTTAAAATTGGTACGTGCTTTCGTTGAAACCAACACTTTAGAATTCATTTTTATTGTCAGTGTAATGTTTCATACTTTTACATAAGCACACGTGGAAATCATTTTTTTCGTTTGGCTTTCGTTCTGCGTCGCGTTGCAAAAAAGTGATGCTTTGTTTATTCATTATAAATTCAAACATGCCTAAAAACAATTTTTTTAAATTAAATTGAGGACCCTTTTTTAGCTGAATACCTCAAAATGTGATCAAACTATTGGATTTTTCAGCTAAAACACCCAATATAAAATTTTTATCATCGTCGAGACTACGTCGACCGAACAGAAGATACACACGATTATATTCTGTAGTTTCAAATATAAAGTTTGGCATTTTGCCGAGGCAGATTAATTTTTATTAATCCTGCTCAGGTAACCTCTAAACACAAACAGCGTTGTTGTCCTTGCCCAAAATGGGCAGATTTTGTTTTTTCGCTTGTACTGGACTAACTGACAGGTTTAGACGCGCGCGCGGGATTTTGTACAACTTAGCAAGTCTTCTCAAGCTCATCCGATCAGAAAAAAACAACGTGTTGATTTTGGAAAATTCTTTATATGATGAAGAGCAGAAGCAATTTTTCAAACAATAATGTGGGAAGTGCTCTTAACAAATGAACGAGAAAGTAAAGAAAAATCCAAAAATTCCGCCAACAGACGTCATTGGTGGTCGGCTGTAGGTTTAAACAGAACCTCATTTCAAGCTTGTGGTTCTATTTGCAATAAATGTAAATTAGGTTGAGACATGAAATTTTTCTATTTTCATTGCAATTTTCAGACACATTAATCAACCTTGCCCAAAATGGGCGAAATTTTTACGACAATCAAGCACATAAGGCAAACTTGCCGAAAATGGGCAAATGCTTTAAGACAATTGCTGGGAAATCAGATTGATCGCGGCACTGCTATTGACTTTCATGTGGCACATACGGCCAGTCCAGTCGCCACATGGGGCTTTGGTGAGCGGATCCCCCCAAACAATGCACCGAGCCCCCCAAATTGAAATATGAAAACTGTATATTAATGGAGTTTTTGTTAATTTTCACAATGTCAAGGCATCAACAGGGAAACAAAAAACTCACTCCAACCATAACGTGGGGTGATTTTCACCCGAACTCACAATCAACCATAACGTCAGGTGATTTTCACCCCGGGACCACGTGACCCCCACTCCTGTTCGGGTGGAAATCACCGGGGGTTAGTATACTAGGGGTGTGAGTAATCTTTGCAGAAAACTTGAAAGTTACCAATGCAGACAAGTGCTCTCCATTGTTGGCAGTTGGCACGTGAACCTCGTTTTGTTCTGTTGTGATGGTGGACAGGTTCCACAGCGTTGTCTGGTCTTAAAGTTCATGTCCTCAATAAAATGCTTTGACCTTTTACCACAAGCGCACACACAACAAGGTGCAGGCCCCTTCTGGTTCTAATTTCGTTACTCTGACGGAGAAGGCGTAGTCCATTCTCATGCCTGCTTCTCAATGAAACCACGAGCTGATCAGGAGCCGTTCGGGCCAAAGTGATTTGCGTCATCAGGGCATGCACTCGAGTGATCTACTCCCGTGCTGGCTTCGGTCAAAGTTGCTGGCGTGGCTTACTAGTGAACCTACATGCACCCATAAGCGTAGCCAGGGGGGGAAATGGGCCATGCCCCCCCAATTTTTAGAAAATATAGTCATTTTGTGCTTTGAGAGGCGTTTTTCTAAACAAAATAGTGTTATTCGCCTAAAATCAAGCAGCTAGGCCCCGCCAAATTTTTTGGCCCCCACCAAATTTTTGGGCTGGCTACGCCACTGCATGCACCAACTTGTTTTGCCCAAATTGGTCAATGTTACCTTAGGAGGGATCTTTGTATAGGAATTTTCTTACACCTCAGGTAACCATGGGTCAATTTGGGCAAATTTTTGTTCCCCATCAAAAACTACAAAACTTACACAGATTTCGATAGGACTGCCTGAAAGAGCGTCTAAAAAATGCAGCTACTGAAAGAACCAGGTTTCTACGTGAAGGTTAAGTAATTTTTAATTTAAGTAGAAGAACCGTTTACCCAAATTGGGCAAAGGTTACCTGAGCAGGGTTGAAATAGAGGTAAGGCTGCTACTATAGGTTAAATCAGGGGTGTCCAAAGTGCGGCCGTGGGGCACATTTCACATGGTCCGTGGCTTCGGTTTCAGATTGTGTTGTATGAGGCCCGCTCAAACCTTTTGTGCGCTTTTGTTTAGGAGTGCGGCGGTTTCTCGCTGCTAAGACGTTTCCGGTTGCTTTTTGATATGCTGAGAGCGAATATGAGCACGACAGCCGTCGCAAAGGAGTGTTTGTGTTTGGAAACACTAAGCGAAATGCCTGGGACGATGCTAATCTGCACCAAAGAACGCTTACTCTCACCTGATACTGATGGCCGGCGGGCGCCTTCACATGATCAAATTTTGCCCTCTTTGAAAAAGTTTTAGACACCCCTGGACCTGCAAAGCCGCTGAAAACTAGTTTTTCTCTGTTGACTGGATTTTTTGTCGCTGATAGCTGCTGATGCTCATGCGCCCTTTGCGACTCAGCTTGAACCCCTTGCAGTAAATTCAAAGTTGCCCTATACCACACTCAACTATTGTTCTGCTGCATTTTCATAGTTATTAAACAGAACAAATGAATATTTTATTGGAAGGAAAAGTAGCAAGTATACGCTGACTTATATTGCCATATGAAGGCCAAATTTTATTTTGCTGTAGATTCACCTGCACAAGAATCGGAGTCGAAAGCAACACCAGCGGCCCAGGAAGAAGGTTGTATATCCTGCTATTGTTTACAGTAATAATCACGCATGCATTGCAGTACAGCCGTTAAAGTTAAACGAATTACCGAATTAATTCCCTCCTGGCATGTGTTGACCAAACATTTTTTTGCAAGTAAAAGTAATTCGAAGTGGTTCGAATAGTTGAAACTAGTGTTTGCTGGGCCATTATTTGTTTCTGTTCTGCTGCCCTATTTCCAGAAGCATGTTGATTTGGAATAGGAAATGAAGAAATTCTTAATCTGTTTGCTTTCTGCAGTATTGTGAGTTTCCCAGGCACTTTTCGTGCTAGTCATTTCAGACAGACAATGAAACTTTTGGTGTTTTTTTCCAAAGTTCTGCTTGATTGTCATTTTTATGTAAATTTCAAAGAGGTTTATCAACAAGAACTTAAGTAAACGCGGCAATTTAACTTGGAAATCATCGAGAAATATTTTGTTGCTTGTTTTGTGTTTGGATGTACTCAGAATAATTAAGATTATTTGTTCGAATACGATATGTGCACGAAAACAATTCTAACTTCACAGCACACCGTTTGACAAAAGTGGACCTACAGTAGAATTATGCTTACTACTACAGAAATATAATTTTGATAGATGCTAACGATAACAACCCTGAGGAGAGTACAGCGAACACCGTGGAAGCAGCGGCCAACGACGGTGGAGGTAAAAAATTTATTGTTTTTTCGTGTAGATTGTCCAACGTACATGTAGTTAACGGGACGCGATGCAGTGTCCTTTACCAATTCAAAAGATGAGGGCATTTCTTAATCCGCTGGACAACGAGGTCTTTTGAAAGATCAAACCTTTTTGCTTCAAGCGCTAGTATACAGTTTAAGTAATTGAAAATTGGGACAAGTTTAAATCGATTTCACTGCAACTGATAATATTACTATTCAATGCGTTGGCTGACGAGGTATTACACAACCGAAAAAGTTTCTTTTTAACTTAAAATAGATATTGGAAAAAAGGAAAAATTGGAAAAAAAGCAAAATGCACAATTTCACCTCATCACGAGCACAGCACGTTTACGTTGGTCAAACTTCGCGGTTAGCGTAGGATGTTTTCGTAAAACTTAAGTACTTCGAACGTATTCTTCGGGCCTTTTCCAAGCACTTGTATAATCAAGTATCAGTTGGTACAGTTCTTGGCATCTGTTGTACAGTATTGTAACTGTGCTGATTTCAATTAACTAGTAACAGCACTTGCGACGTATACATTCTTTCCTTCAAGTGGTCGACCACCGAAACCTGTCAAATCAGTGCGTCGGCAAATGAACACGGAGTAGCCTCCACGGTTGAGGGTTTTAACGACAATGCCTTGGCAATTGTCCACAATATCTAGTGTACACATAGCTTTTTTAATTGCTTTCCAACGTTACTATGATTTAATCTTAACTTTAAATTATATAAAGCTTCTTTTGTTGCAGGAGAAACTGCTGGAACTCAAGCAGAAGCAGCCGATGATTCAGCACCAGCTGAGTAATAAGGTATGAATGCATAGTACGATTGTGTTGAATGCTGAGATTCTTACGTTGTTTTTGGTAGACGCAGTTTTGCTAAACAAAAAAACTTTAAATTCCAGGTTCCTGGGTTTCCACTACAGTCAACACACTCGTGCAGTTTCAGCAAAAATTTTACAACTACGCCATCTACCACTTCTGTGTTATTTTCTGGCTATTCTTTCTGTCGTTTCATTCACAGTCACTATGTCATTTTCTGCGACACCTTCAGAGATTAGCGGTAGAAAAGTAAAAAAACAAAGATGTCTATATCTGGGATTTACCAATGTTTCTTACAAATTCAGAAACAGTCGAATCACGTTACTAGTGTCAGAAAATATCTGTGAAGCGTTTAGTTAAGTATTTTGTCCTTGTGGCTCGTTTTCGTACTTAAACTCTCGTTTTCCATTATTTATCAACATCACGAATGCGCAGCGGGTTTTCTTCGTAGATACAACCAGAGTAGGAATGAAATAATGGTTGTTTTAGCACGTGCTGTTTAAGCACTTGTGAAGTTGTGAGTGCAGTCCTTGCTTTTCTTTGAGTCAAGGCATGCACTCCTCAGCAAACGCTATGACCGTGTGCGCCAACGTTTCTGCTGCATAACTTAATACCTATTAAACATTGACAACGTCAACCACCTGGCAAGAGTCGAGGTTATATTTGCCACTGGCACTGAGCATTTTCAAGTATCAGAATCTTTCATCGAAATAATAGGTGCAAAAGTTGGTTTGCTGACAAAGCACTTTACTTTCCATGCGAAATACAGTAGCACCATTAAGAAGTCCCAATAAATAATCTTGTGCTTTGCACGTTGTTGTTAGATTCGCTATAAGCCATGGTATGCGAACGTTTAATGCGATATCTAACGCACAATCCAGAGACATTATTGGCATAATACTTTGATGGCGTTTTGATGATTTTCTGCAAGCTTTACGCCATTAGTTATAAGACTGTGTTGTACAGTGAAGCTTTTCATACGTGTTAAACAATTTTGGGCATTTTTCATAACAAGCAGTACATTGTTTATGTTGGTACATAAACCTGTGAAGAATACCGGTTGGGCTCCTTTAACCCGACTAGAGTTAAACATACGACATCACTGCTTGCCTAGAAAAAATACTGCTGTGTAGAGGCAACGGTAAGCAAAATTTCATGCGCCTATGACTTACCGCGTTGCGCTTGTTTGCTTATATCAATGACATAAAAGAGTGAGTTTCTTCACTCATGCTTCTCCAAACCAATAGTTGCAGTGGAGGCCAAACATTTTTTTTGGAGGGGCAAAATATTTGACTTTAGGCAAACAACAGTATTTTTTTTTGGGACGCCGCTTCTCAGAGCACGTAATGACTAGATATGCTACAAATTTTGGGGGGTCATGGCCCCCTGGGCCCCCACTGGCTACGCATATGTATAGTTGCGAACGTGTTGCTTTTCTCTTTAACGTAGCGCTTCGTAAACTGTATCACTGGTATCTGTATGTACATTTTGCATTGTTTCAGTCGTACCAGACAAGTACTGTGGCAGCCAAAAATCAGCATTAGCTGCCAGTTTCGCACGTAGGACCTCTAGAGGCTTTAAAAATTACAAATACGTTAATGCATAAGATTTAAACCACGCTAAAGAAACCATTTCAAATGCCTTGCATTTAAGCTAGTATGTCTTACATGGGAATCGGGAAAGCAACTGAAACTAGTCTAGGTCTAAACCATGCTTTCTAAGTCTCTCTGAGAAGAAACAAGCAGTGACTTTTCCCAAAAAAATTATAACGTAAGGATGGACGGTTCAGGGTGCATGGAGGGCCCTTAAATGATAAATGGCTTCAAAAATGTATTTTGGTTAAAGCTGAAACGAACACATGGAATTTATCACGGAGCATTCCTCATTAGTTTTTTGCAAATGTGTGAATATTCAAATATTTACAGTGAACCATGTCAAGATTATATTTATGGTTTATGAGTTTGACAGTGATTCTTTTCTTAGAATCCATATATATAATTTCCATTCTCCTGTAAATTCAACTTTATGTCATGAGATGCAAAAATTGATTTTGTGGACAACCGTACTTGCATGATTGTTCGACAGTTTTGATACGACTAGCAGTTTCTGAACAACAACGAAGTTAGTTTTTATTTTCATTTTTTGTTTTTGTTGGAGAGTATATCACGGTTATTGCAAACATTTGAAGAATAAATGAAATTGCGTTTATTTTCGTACTTTTTGTTTCTTATCTGTCCTTAAAGCTCGGTGGGGGTACTCAGACGGAGGGAATCAAAATTTGTGGATACAGTCATTCATCTTCCACATCACAAAGTTTAGTCACTTTTGTTTGATGCAATCGGGGTGAAAAGCGAAAGACTTGGTTTAGATCGGTTGGAAAGGTTCCAGAAAGTAACTTATAACCCAGTGGTTTCCAATCTTTTTAATCTGGCAACCCTTTCAAAAATGCTACACAAAAGCTCGATCCCGCTGCCCTGATCTAACATGACCTTCATTAGAAAGTGAATACACGATTGTTACGTAGTCTTGATTACAGGCAATGCGAAAGCACTGCTGTATCTTCTTTGATTAGTGTACAACAATTTGTTTGAAGCGTATTAACTGCAAAATACACTGTGATAGAAAGTTACTTTGAACGTTTAAGCACATCACTATCACTTATTAGGTCTGCTCGCAAGACCCCGCCATCTGTCAACTCCACGCTACTTCGTTCTGGAATCACGAGGTTGAACGTTTACGAATACAAAATAGTGAATGTAATACGAAACTGCAACGATAGGAATATCGGTTGAGCTTTATTGGAATTTAAGCTGATAAGTATTCACAGCAGGATAGATGTTTACGAGGCTGTCGTAATGTCAGCGTCAATTGGCAGCGCATACTTTTTCAAGTGGTGGCGTATTTCTGCGATAAGGTCGATCGCAACTGTATTTAATAGAAATAGATGGCAATTATAATGGAGATAATGTGAACTTTACAAAATTCTATCCGTGTTTCGGTTTTGCTGATGTAAAATACAGTGTTAATTTGCACTGTTCTGGAAATTCGAGCTTTCAGCAAACAACTGAAGCTGTTGTTCGCGACCTCACAGTCACTCCTCCGCGACAGTTTTGGGTCTCGGCCCACCGCTTGGGAAACACTGAAACTACTTCCAACATTTTAACCAACAAATTTAATGGACACTGGCAGACATTTTGAACTGTAGCAGCAAATCTATCAAACGATCACCTCATAAATAGAGCTATTGATCATTTGAAGTAACGTACATTTCATATAACGGATTGTATCTAAAGGATACCACAGTATAAATCCTCAAACACCGTAAAATTTTTAGGTTTAGGGTTCCAGCAATGCTGCTGAAAATACTACTGCACAAACCTGACTGCAATTTGCATTTTTATGGAACAGGAATAAGAGATAAATATTAAATAAAAATAAGCGTTAAAAATTTTGGGTGCATCTTAAGATACGATTATATGCTATCACAGTAACAGTGTGGTAAATTTGTGAAGTTCTGTACCATATCCAAATATCAGATTGCAAAAGATGTTATACTTTTTATAACCAAACATGAAGAAAACTTATAAATCTGTTTTCTAAAAGTAAATTACTTTTGTTAGTGTGTCAACATCTTAACTGTTTATGCGAACTGCTGTTGTCTAGCCTATTAACTTAATTAAATAAGAAGTCATGACAAAAGTCATCAATGAGGTCTGACACATAGAAAATATATTTTTAAATACTGACTTGAATTGAAATATCTACGACTTTACGTCACTCTTAACATTGTTTTCTCTCGAGGGTTGTGAGGTATGGTTCTGCAGTAACCCCAGGCAAACGTAAAGCTAACACACTGTGAACATAATGTACTGTTTCTGTCACCAGGCATAGTCTACTGGCTGCAAACTTTGGTCCACTGGTGTGATAACAACGCAATATTTATTGTTGACGTTTCGAGGGTGTATGCAAACTCTCTTCCTCAGAAGATAGGCAAGTAACAAACTCAAAGCGTGCACACACACTGCATTTCTGAAAATTTTCAGAGTGGTACACGAACAAAAAGGTAAAAAAATGCCTTAGAAATATCAACACTTTAAATGATCTACCTAGTTTTGACAATTCCAGCACATTTGTGGTTAAATACATATCATTTACGAAAATTTCAATCAGATGGGCCTGTCTCAAGATAAACCTTGTAAAGAGATACTTAATTAGTATAGGACAAAGAAAAATTCAAATAAGACTTAACAAAATTTATCAAACTGAGCAAACTAGTGTTAGCTCCTATTCTTACACATTTATTTATTAGATGTATAAATGAAGGTAGCTATCCAGATTGCTTCAAAATTGGTCAAATTACATCTGTTTATAAATCAGCTGATCAAACAAATTGCAATAATTATAGACCAATCTCTATCCTATTGCGGTTTAATAAAATATTAGAAAAAATACTACACACTAGAGTATATGCATATATACAGGAATTTCATTTGCTATCCAATTATAAATTTGGTTTTAGGCCAAAGTCTGCAACTGCTTTGCAGTGGAAAATATTTACTCCAACCTTTTAATCAATAAAGAAAATGGGCTTTATGCATGTTCGATATTTTTAGATTTATCAAAAGCATTTGATACTGTAGTGTAAACCATGACATTTTACTCCAAAAACCACAGTTTCACTTTGGAATAAGAAGGGTCCCTTTGCAGTTATTTTCCAACTATCTTCTAAATAGAAAGCAGTATGTTATTAACAGAAACACTAAATCTAGCAAAAAAAACTCCATATTTTTGTGGAGTCCCACAAGGATCCGTTTTAGGGCCACTTCTTTTTTATGCACATGGATGACTTGCCAAATTGTTCAACATTCACCACTGTGATTTATGCTGATGATGCGTACCTTTGTTTATCTGGTAAAAATTGAATGACCCGGAACTTGCAGTTAACAGTGAACTTCTTAAAGTACACAGATGGATGCGTTTAAATAAATTAATTATCAATAATAATTCAAAATCATCTTACATGTTAACCAGCAAGTCCTTGAGAAACACAGATAACGAGAATATCCCATTATCTTTTCACATATGTCTAAATGATGTGTTGTTGAGCCAAAAAAACATGTGTCAAATACCTAGGTGTTCTAATTGACAGTAATTTAAATTGGTCTTCTCATGTTCAATTGGTGAGAACTAAATTATCGCGTGCATCGCATTTATTAATTAAAATTCGAAAATTTGTTGCCATTGCCGTTCTGAAAATGTTATACTATAGCGTTGTCTATTGTCACTTACAATACAGTATTATGTCTTGGGGTACAGCTAACAATTCCGTCCTGCAACCTTTGAACATTCTGCATATTGCATAATGATATACAGGGTGTCCATAAAGTCCTGCACACATTAAAAATTTTTATATCGCAAAAAA
>JGI24021J15306_10003065_pt1 | contig 18625 bp, 12 predicted proteins | sample Ectturendosymbi1_FD_15306 | JGI IMG/M metagenome (IMG submission 15306)
TTTCAGGACTGAGGATGCGTAATTTTACGTGAAATCGATTTCCTATTAAAAATTTGCTGATCGATTCCTTGCTTACACCCATCGTGGAAAGTACATACTAGTTATATTCATATTCACTTACAATGCGACCATTCAGATCAGTGGGGATCTCAAGGCAAAGATTGGTGGCTCTTAAAGGTTTCCAGAACCTGGCCCGCGGTCCGCCATGACAGTTTAAAGTAAATTCGTCCTGAAACGGTATCAGACAAATAAGAAACTTGCTTTGGGTGAAAAGGCAATGATGTATCGTTATTTTTGCATTTGCAACAGCAAATCAGTTCAACTAAAACACTATAAAGCACAACCTACAAACCTGGATCTTTGGTGATTGGCTGTTTTCGTAAATAAAAGAGAACACCTTGAAATTACAGCGACCTTTGTTCCGGGGTCGAATCTCAGCAACAATTTGTGTCCCCCACCACCCTTGGTCAGTTTAATCGAACTGCCTGACTGGATAAAAAGTGGATAACAAGTTTAAACATGCGATGCTGGCAATCATTTTTTGTTCGCAGCTTCTACGTTTTTTATCCTTATTTTGGCCTGGACGCTGACGTCAACTGGTGACGCAAAGAGCCGCAACCAGTTGACAATCGACCTCATGGAGCACTACGATAGCAAAGTCCGAGCAAGCGCCAGTTACAATTCAAGTGTTCGGGTGAAGTTCAAGTTGTTTCTCAACCAACTCCTTGACGTTGTAAGTGTTGTTGAGAACAAGGTCAAATGAAAAAGAGGAATTTGTTTGTGAAAAGAGGAGGCAACGACCTCTGTTTATCCAAAGTCAGTGTTTTTTGGAAAAAGACTTCCGCGAGATGGCGCACCGGAATGTTAAGTAAAGAAAAGTGAAAACAACTTCATTTAAAAGGCTTGCGATGAATATCTGGTCTTTATTGCGATGAATAGATGAATGGCCTTGATCAGAGAAAGAAAATTATTGGTTTAGGGTGAAAAAAAGTTTGTTTAGAGAAGACAATGATTCGGAAAGGTTGTTATGAGCGACTGACCTTTTTCCAGTGAACTATTTTTTTGACTTACGCAAAATTATTCAAAGTTTTCCGGCAAAATTTGCTCCAAACACCTTAGCCACAATCTGTGGTTTTCGAAACATCAAATGTTATCTTATCTTTTAGTATCAAAAATTTTTTACAAAATACAGACGCACAGGAGCGATCACGGGGCTACGATTGTGCAGCGGGGATTCCCCCGATTAGTGGGAGTTTGTTGTGTCATATTTAACGAACTTATAAATACAATCAAAATCTACCGCAAGACCCAAAAACACACCCACAGCACCAAACATAAAAATAGAAGCTTGAACTGACAATTCTGGCAATAGGCCTAAACAAATAAAAACAAACGCAGAAAACCAGCTTCGCCCCAAAATTCAAACCGTCCGTTGAGGTCGGATTTGGTGAAAAACGTGACGACCACAAGTATGAACGCTGCAGTGAAAGAAGAGTTGTTCAGTTTCTGTGAGGAGAAAATCCTTTGAACAATGTTGTAGTGCTGGGAGGGGAAGTGAGAAGGCGTCGTGTCGAACATTAATTTGTAAACGTTGTGGGGCATAAATTTTCTCTTCCTGTGGTAAAAAGTATGAGATTGTGATCCGTTAACACGTCATTAGATGACGCATAGTTTTAAATCAGTTACCATGTCATTAGATGACGTATAATTTGAAATCATACCAGTGTAATATTGACGGTGGAGAGTTGTTCCTTCTCGATAATGTTTGTCACCATCGGAACAGCTGCCATAGATGATGCTACATTGCTGATAAAATATTGATTAGAATATCTCGGTTTGAAATTCAAACATCGTGAGATAAAACGCTATGCAAGTGAATGGGACACTTGCTTGAATAAAACATGATAGTGTCAGTTGCAAAGTGGGCAGTAGATGCTTTAATGTCCATAACAATGTCGATCACGTAGATCAGAACACAGCAAATGGCCTGAAAAGGATCTTTGAGTAAAACCACAATCGGTGAAACTGATATCTGAAAAAGTATTGTCCAAAAGGACAAACTGAGATTATTTTTAAGTTGTGCCGATTCCTATTTTGATGTTTTTTTCCGCAACGTCCTTTATTGGTTCATCAATCGCAGCTTTCGCGCGACCAACAAAACTTTGTGCAAAATTAAAATCTCGAGTTTCATTGTCTTCTTTTTCACGAAATCATTTCGCAATGCATTGTTGCTACACTTAGAATTTTAAAAAAATTTACGTGTAGATTTTAACAATTGCCAATTAACACTATTTTGGGTTGCATTCAGCCTTATGAAATCACAGGGCAAGAGGAGTTAGTTTACAAGGTCTGTTAATAATTTTTTTTAATTTTTTTATTTTAGTGTTTGGACCAGACACGAAGTCCATAGAGCACAAGCACACACTGTCTACACAACGTAGATTGATAATAACAGACACGAACATTTTGTAACGGCGTTGGGGTTAGAACCACTGGGTTACAGACACAATTGCTCCCTAACTCGCAACACTTCGTACAGCACTATATCCAGAGTAGGACACGAATATCGCCTGGTAAGAATTAGAGTCCAACCTTGGCCAAGGCCAGGTGAAATACGAATGCGTTGTGATATTCTTTTGATCTCCTCTAAATTGATGCTTCGCACATCTTGTGGCATTTGCAAAAACAGTGATTCAAATTAATTGATACAAGTGGAATGTCAAAAATCTTACTCCTGTGTTGGTATTAAACTGCGAATCTGTGGATTTATTCAGCTTTGATTGCTTTGAGAACATTTGTGAAAAGAGATAAATATCAATTCTTTTTCGTGTTACTAAACGAAATTAATCATCATTTGAGATTAATTCTTTAAATCCCTAAACAGTTGATAAAAAATCTTTTTGCCAGATTTGTTCGTCCAAACAATTGTTGGTTATAACAGCTTTCGAACCGGAACATAAACAGAAAATTCAAGTGGGCGAAAAACTGTTTCAGAGTGAAGTTGATCAGAAAATTGAAACAAAGATGTGGCTTCTTCATGTTTGGAACGATCCGAGATTGACTTGGAATCCAGAAGAATATGAGGGTTTAGAATATGTTCATCTACCAACTACTGATTTATGGTTACCCGACTTCGTGCTGTACAACAAGTGATTGAGTGCTTGCATTCATTTCTGTAATGTAGTGTGTCTTACCAGGGCCGCAACCAGCTGAATGTTTCAGGCAAAATGATTGCAACTTGTTGTTGTACCAAACAAGTAAAAAGTTACTGGCGCTTTCACAATATTTTTGAAAATTTCGTAGGGGGTCAATTGCCCGGTTGCCCCCACTTGTTGCGGACCTGTGGATTGTTATTTCTACATCTGGAGCTTTTTACAAAGCTGTTCTAATGCATGCCCAATATCATTTCACAAGATAACTTAACGGATTTTTTAACGCAAGGCCAAAGGCCTAATGTGTACCCATGCGCAAGTTTTATTTGTGATAAATATTCTTGTTGAAGACTACGTGTCAACACTTGAACCGAATTAACTTCGGCATTACTTAGTTTATAAGCTATTCACTCCTGCACTCCAAATTCACAGTTTAAAACCATGTGTAAACTCTCAGAAGCTGCCAATTGTTGCAGCCACAATGCTGCGTCGCCCTGAGCCACCTGAATGGAGAGTTGAACCGCCGACCATCGGAGTAGCAGCAATAAAGTTTCCCCACTAGTTAGACTCTACTGTCGCTGCTACGAATTCAACGCTATATGAGGCGAATCACCGCGCCACATCATTTCCCCCTTTCACAAGCTCAAGACGATCTTCAACGGGGGATTCCAGCCACTGACACGTTGGGCGTCATTTGTTGCAGGTTGATTCGCCACACAATCCCTTTAATGTTAAGTTTTCAGCTTTGAAACGGGCTTGAGACTAATGTTGGTTGGTAGGTATATTAGCCCTTAGCTGCAAACCTGGTTTGGTTGCAACGATGCCTTTTGTTTGCTGGACCTTTCTGCAAGCAAAATCAACATTTCCAGGTCAACCGAAAAGTTTAAAAATCCCCAATCGAGTGCGTTTTGTCTGCATTTACTTTTGCAGTGCTGATGGCGACTTTGCGATATCACAGTTCACAAAAGCAAAAGTCAACTACACTGGAGACATAGAATGGAAACCTCCAGCGATATTTAAAAGTTTCTGTGAAATTCAGGTAAAACAAACTTAACAGAAATTACCTACTTTATACAATTTGTGTGTTTCAAGCAAAAAACGTTGCTGAAATAAAAATAAGTGCAGTTCACTTAAAACGCTTGTTTCATGTTTCTTTGGAAATGACTCTCATGTCTTTGACCAAATCAAATGTTATGAACTAACCTTTCGAAAAATGTCAATTCCACTTTTTGCAGATTTTAAACTTTGCCACAAATCATTGACCTCTGCAAGAGCGAAAGCTTGAATCAAGAAAGATTAAGAAAAAGAGGGTTCATCTCACGAAGTTTGATTTCTGGTTCAACTCTTTGGTAGTGTAGAGAAGTTAATAAACAAGTCGAGCCCGAATTTACCCTAAAATCACGTTCAGAAAGGACCTCGTCTCCTGTGTACTAACAACGGAAGTAGCTCTCTGCCGGTCAGGTACTAACAACGGATGTAGCTCTGTACCGGTCAGGAACGAGCTGAGGGGTTGAATCGCTCCCCTGTTTTTAGGAGAAACAAAGGTCAAACCGAGGTCAAACTTATTGATTTTCTTCTAAAGAGCAACCAATATTTTTCGGGTCTCAACAGAGAAAAGTAACATTTATCTCTTCAAACTTTAAACAAACCATTCACATATACACACTATAAATAAGATTTCAGGACTTAGGATGTGTAGAGTTACGTGAAACTGATTTCCTACTTCAAAATATGCTGATTGATTCAACTGTTATGTCGCATTTGTGGAAACAAATTACTCAATTTTTCAGACACTTAGTTAACTTTAACGCCCGCGCTGGCCACTCTGCTGGCCGGTACTTTTTTTGCCATAGATCGCCAGCCGCTAGAGCTAGAGAGCTGTTCAAACCCTCTACGGATTTTGGCAGTCTTCTAGTTTCGGTCGAAAAAAAAAAATTGGTCAGTTTAGGGTTCTCTGTGGGGCACGTCTACAAGACTTCCCGAGTCTTTAGAGGGTTAGAACAGCTCTCTAGCTCAGTGCTTCCTAACCGGGTGAATGGTTCACCTCAGGGTGAATGAGATTTTTGCAAGGGTGAATGAAAGAACAGGGGTGAATGAAGGGTGAATCAATTTTCTGTTGCTAAGTTTTTGCATCCTCTGATTGTTGCTTTTTTACCCAACACATATCAACAATCATGAACAAAATGACGAACTTCAAACGTTCTAAGCTAACTTTTGTTTAAAGTAGTTAGCCACTTAAACACCACTTTAGGAACACCGTACTATAATCCAATCAACTACCTCTATGATATAGGGATAGGCTTTACCGAGAGATGCCATGTTCTATTCACTGGCGTGACAGAATCTCTGCTGTGCTGTGCATGAGCGACTTTTCTGTACAACTGTGAAGGTTACTTGGTAGAATTGCAGTACTTTCGAAAGTTCATTCTCAATCTCGGGAGAAAACCAGACACATGAACACTGATCAGAGTAGCCTTGCCTTACCACTCAAAGTACAGAAGTAGCCGACTTGTGATATATGTGTTTTATTACTTTGGTATTGATTCCAATATCTAATACGTGTTTATACCTGAGATAATACCTACAGAAGGTCTAAGAAAATACGCACAAAATCACCTTGTTTTGATGAAAGTAAATGTTAAGCTACAGATTAAATCGATCCGAACACGCCAGCGTCATCAGCTTCGCAGTTTGAAGAACCAGATTTTTAAAGGAAGGGGAGAACAAAAAGTTTGTATCGCAACGTCTTTCAAAACATATCTCTACTATGCTGATTTTTGGGTTGGTTTGTCTGAGTCCCAATAGTACACAAAATTGCATTACAGGCCTTGCAGAAACTGGTGCTTATGTCATGACTACCACTCACATGTCAGAGAAAAGGATTTTCGTATTTGGTCGAGCTCATTGGCGTCGGAAGTGGGGAACGGGGGCTTTGGCCCTCTTGGATTTTGACATTTGATATTTTCCTATTCATTTTTTTGTAGAAAAATGTTTTTCTGTTAGATTTGAGTTGTAAAATGATGTTTCACCGTGGTTGGGTCGACCTGGAAAAAATCCTTCTGACGTCCGTGGACGAGATGAAAACTAAAACGCGAAATGCGCTGAAATGCATTGACTCACTGAGTGTTGCATTGGAGGAATTAATTCATCTGCAGTTTGTAAAGTTTATCCTTTAAGTTCTGGAGCACTACAGTAATTAGTAAACGGCTTTCTGCTGTAAATGTTTATAGTTTCTTATCGTTTTTTTGTGGTTTTTCTTGTTGTATCAGCAGTGATAGACATCTTTGATTCTCACTGAGCCTCTAGTTTGTGTCGCTCGTTAATATTCATCGGATGACTACATTTGTTGCTGAGTTGTTTTCGTAGCTTCCCATTTCTCGACAGTTGTTGCGGATTCAACTGTCTTTAAATGAGTTACTTAGCTTAAGCAGATCTTGTACATAAATTAGACTCAATAACAATGTATATGCAATAGCAAGGTTATAATTGTCACATGGGACATGCATTCGCACTGGGGTGAACGGGAATGCAGCAATCGATGGCAGCGGTGAACGAAACCGATGAAGGTTAAGAAGCACTGGTTTTGAATTTAAAAATCTTTAGTTTGGAGTTTGGGGTTTTTGATCGATGGCGTCATGATTGGTGTATGTTTTTCGGTTATTTTGATGACGCCATCGGTTGATCCCATGATCCGATATTACGGCTCAAAGTTTTATTGGATTCTAGGCTATAGCCCTTAGTTGACTTTCTAGCATTTCTGGTTCCAAAGTTATGCAAAAAAAGTCCAAATACAGGAAGGTCTTCCCACAGGACGTTTCGGGGATTTCCCTAATTAATTCCCGGAAGTTTGGCTCTAATTTTGGAACCAGAAACGCTACAAAGTCAATCAAACCCTACAAAGACTCGTATTATAGCCTGGACAAAAGTGGCTCGTTTGGTCGGCTCCCAGGGGATCATGACGTCATCAGAATGTAAACAGGATATGCATAAACATGCTGTCATCATGTAAACATAAACAAAAAAACGACATCCAAAACTGAAACAGTTTTTTTTATTACAAACTACAAAACTTTTCCCCTCTTCAGAGGGTCTGAAAACCTCTCTAGCTCAATCTGCTGGAGAGTTATGGCCAGGTACGGCCATGGGTGTAATATACCCAGGATCAACATTTGTGGCGGTGGAATTTTTATCCATTTTTTTTATTTTGAGCCATAATTTTGGCTCCAGATACGCTATAAATCCAATCAAGGGCTCTGAAGACTCGGATGATAGTCTAGATTCCAAAAAAACATGAGCCAAAAAATGGCTCATTGGGTTGGCACCCAGGGCCAGATAAATTTGGCCAAAAAAACGCAAATAACCCCCACTTTGACGTCATCCAGAGAGAACCCAAATAAAAAATTTTTTTTTCAAAGTAAACTAGAAGACTTCCCGAATCCGTAGAGAGTTTGAATAGCTCTCTAGCTCTAGCAGCTGGAGAGTTATGGCCAAAGAAGTACCGGCCATCATAGTGGCCGGCGAGGGCGTAAAAGGGCGTTACCCATCCGGAAACCATGGTATATATCACCCCCAGAATCTACACGTTTTCAGCATCTGCTTGTGTCTAACCAGGGCAAGGAAAAACACAACGACTGAGAAAATGGAAGTGCTTCAACAATAGAAGCAAAACGTATTCGCTGGCATACTGACTTAATCTCAATTCAAACAAACAGGAAGCAGCACATTATGACGAACCCATGAGACTTGAAACGCACAGCTACCCCTGTAAATCTTCAGAAGCAACAAACTATAATTAGAGTGACAGAGTAACCAGTTGTGATAGACGTTATTCATTCATCAATTTTCAACTGATATTAGTTTCATTTTTTGATTTCAATGACCATCTGCGTCTGTATTGTCAGACATTCAAGCGTTAGGATACGCCACTAGTACATGATATCCAATTTAACGTGATCCAGTTACAACAACAACTGGAATCGGACCCAATAGAATTTTTCGGCATTTGTTGGCTTTGCTAGAATTTCCAAGCGCCGTGAAACCTAACCAGAAATGGAGAGTGGCTTGCAAAGATAAACTTAACCATTTCCAATGGATTCAAGCAAGGCTTTGATACTATGAGAAATTTTTAAAGTTGAAAATAGTTAAATAAGGATGTGTTGGTTGCAACAAGCATTTTAATCTTGAGTTTGTTTCCTTTCTCAGCCCCTGTTTCAGCCTTTTAACTTTTCACCCGTAAGTGTTGTTTGCAGATTTCAGATTGAGGATGCGTAATTTTGCGTGAAATCGATTTCCTAAAATAGATTCAACTTCGTCACCTTTGCGGAAAATAGTTACTTGAAAGCAGATATGTGCAAGTTTGAATCATCGCGAAGTTATGAAAGTAGAGTCCAGTCGGTTGATTCCTCGAAACCTTACAGACAACCTAGACTCTTTCAATTATGTGAAAAAAATTAGCATGTCTTTTATGAAATACCGCTTTCACACGCGTCGTTGATAAACTGTCTTCACCCAGATAGGTTGTTTAATTTCCATAGTAACTGACGTCATGCTGCTGTTGTGAAACTGATCAAATCGTTACGTTTGGCAAAAAGAACATGATTCAAAATATACTTTTGCTGGATTTTTTTTGACATCCACTCAGATATTTCCAAAACATTCGACATGGTTTCGTTTGAATCTGTGGCCTTTGCGTGACAGTCCATGCCGGTGGTTCTTTTTAAACAACTAGAAAACATTTTTATTATACTTAACTGCGCGTTTATTTTTTCACAAAGGTGGCAGAATTCCCTTTCGATACACAGAACTGCACAATGAAGATCGGGCCATGGTCGCAGGGTATGGACTTGCTGGATATGGTCAACTCTGACGGGGAAGTTAAGTGAGTTGAGTGCTCGCGAATGGCTTGCAGATTTTTTGTATATTTTTGATGAATAAATCGATCTCAATACTTTAGAAGAAACAACGTGTAAAACAATGATTTTCATCAAATAGCCTCCATTTTTTCCCTACACGTGATCTATCGCTTTACCACTCTTTAAAGGAATGTTGGGTAAAACTAAAAGTATTTGTTTTTTTAAATGTTAAAAATAATTTAATTCCAATCATTCTTTCTGCGTTTTTATTACCCACGAAATTGCTTTTTGCTTTTTTTTCTTGTTATACTTTTTTTCAACACTTCTCAGCTTACTTTGCATTTAGTATTTTTAATATGACGCAAACATTTGTGGCAAAATCTCCTACATGCTTCGTCAATTAATGACGCAATAAATGACGACACCATCTTCAACTGCTGTTGCTATTTCACATTGTCAGAAGTTGGCTTTTGAAGTCGCAAGAACAAAACTAACTCTTTTTGTTGTCAATGGCTCTCTATTTACGCTGGACATGTTTCTTCTTCAACGCATTCTTGCTTTTTTACCAGTTTTTTTCAACAATGTTTATGGATTGTCAAGCCCTGAACAACAAAACTCTGGACTTTTTATTTTACACTTCGAAAAATTTTACAAACCTTTCAGGTCAAAATTCATTGAAGATCTGGTTTCAAGAAATCGATTTGATGCAGCTATGTCCAACCCAAATGGCTTACTGAGCCAAAATTATGTCACTATCTTAACCAGGGCCGCACATTGAGTGACATTTTGATGAGGGCCCCACATTCAGTGGCTTTCTTTGTTCTTAGCAAATTAAATTTAGCTTTAAGCTAATGTACTGAAAGCGTCGAATCCTAACTGCAATGGTAACAGACGTGACAAAGTGGCACTGAAGACGATCTGCATCAAAAATGTCAAATTTAAGATTATCAAAATAAGGACAAGTTGTCAGTATCTGGGATACTTTTACTACAGCGTAAGGCTAAACTGGGCCGCACAAAACCTTCGACTGGGCCACATGCGCCCCGTGGGCCGCGGATTGAACATAGCTGATTTAATGACACCTTTGTACAAAAAGTGTAAACCAGTGCATTATTTCAAAACAATTAAAGAAAACAAAATTATCGCAAGCTGCTCTGGTAATGTTTTGTAGCGACATCTTCCAAGTTGTAAACCTTGACTTACCATCCGCTGTACAGAGACCACAAATGCGAGAATCCGAACTTAAGTTCATATGAATCAAGTGGTGAATGGGAAGTGTTGTCGGTTGGATGCTACAAGCACTACATCAAGTATAAATGTTGTCGAGGTGAGAAGTTGACTTGCAGAGAGGCCGATAAGGGAAAAGTTCCCTATCGCGCAGTTTTTGGGGAATGTCAAAAAAAAATTGGAGGGTATGTGAAACGCACATATCTCATAGTCTTCGACAAAACTGAAAAAATAACTAAAAAGTTTGTTCTGAATCCTGTTTCGTAACGTTTGGGAAATTCTGCACAATTTAAAAAATTTTTGCGCATAATACCACGTACCATCTTTTTGAAGTGACTCAAATTGCATATTCAGTCTAAAGAACAACGATTGCCCCACGGCTGGGGTGTCCAGCCGCCCAGTAACGTCCCAACAAGTCTTGTCCGCTTCAAAAAATATAACCTTATGAAATTCGTAATAATTCGACCATTGTTTAAACCATAATAAAAATTATGAAACTGTTNAGGGGTACCCGGCAAGACAACCTGGTTAACAGTGTTTTATGTGTCCCAGCGCTTCAACTTTAATTTGCATGAAATTGTCTGATATTTGCGCCAACAAACTCATCTCAACCTTGTCCGACTCGGCGTAGCGACCACTCGTATAGTCACCACAAGAAGAAAACGCCTACAAACAACAAAACGTTTCAGTTATGTTTTTGTGAAGTTTTTGATAAACAACGAGACAATACGCAGAATTAAATCATTCTTTAAAAATAGCTTAAGGGAAACTATGAAATTCCGATATAACAGAACTGTCTATTCTGTGCAAAAACTGTCTATTTTGTGCCGGAATAGAAAGTTTTTAAATTTGTTTGCTTCATTTGATTTTTATCAAACATCGCATATCTTTTCATAAACTAGCAGCCAAACTTCCGCAAAGACGTATTTTGTCATTAGTTGAATACAGAAGAGCAGCATAACGAGGAAATCTTTTGACTTTATGAAATATTCCTTTCACATCAAACGCAATGCCATTCGTGGGGACGCATGTTTGGCAACAGGTCTGTTTCTCATATACAAGAAAACTTGTTCCAGCCATAAAATGTTTGGGAAGTGTTGGTAGCATTTCTCTGTTTGTTCGCAATGATCAACTCCACCACGCTATTCTTTCGCAGGGCCTTACGTCGACATGACTTATTACTTCGTCTTGCAAAGGCGACCTCTTTATCTCGTCACAAACATACTATTGCCAACAATGCTTTTCTCCTTCCTGACATGTGCTGTGTTTTTCCTCCCATCGGATGCGGGGGAGAAGATGACGTTGAGCATTTCTCTCCTGTTGTCTCTCATCGTGTTCTTGCTTGTCATCGGTGAGAATGACTTGCGCTGTGTTTCAAGGTCACTTTATTCGTTTCTCACCGAACTCCACTGATTGAATAAAGTTGTGTTCAGTTGAAGCGATTCCGTCAACAGCGAAGGGGGTTCCCCTCCTGTGTCAATACATCGTCTTCACCATGATCCTGGTCTGCCTGTCAATCATGTTGACTGTGGTCGTCCTCAACATCCACTACCGAGGTCCTGCCACTCATGTTATGTCGGAGAGAGTGAAGAAGGTTTGTTGTTTCTATTCAAGGTGATGCCGGAAGGTGCAGTTTCAAAGTCGCCAGAAATAACTTCTGTAAATTTTTTAGCTTTGTTTTGAAACCTTGGTCAAAGGCACGAAGAGAGATAGCCAAGCTGTACAAAAGCAAAGAATATCTCGCAGCATGTCAGGTGAAATCCTGCCGCGCTGTAAGGTTTTTTATTTTTTTTAAACTTCGCAAAGCCTGAGCTCCGACCAAAAAAAGCTTAAAACTAGATTTTTGTTTATCTTCACGTCACAAAATATCTGCTGCAAATATCTCGGACCATTCATCGCCGTCCATCAAACTCATTGAATGAAATCGTTTTCTTGTTATTTGAAGTTCTTATGCAGCCTGGTAATGAAATAATGCATTTCACATTTTACGCAAAATACAGTAAGCCTTTGCACACTGAAAATGCAACTCCGTTCTTTTCAGCTAAAATTAGGGCTGGTTGTTAAACTTAGTGAAACTAAACAGCTGACAAATGACCTCAGTATTTTTAAACAAACCTCCAACTTTTCACTGCTGACATTGAATTTCCTAGAATTAATTTTCACTTTTTAAACAAAAGCATCAATAATATCATGCAAACCGACAAAAAACTGTCTTAATATTTAAATCTATCCTTGGTTCCAATAGAGCTTGGGTTTGTTTTGAAAACAACGTCTAGACAATAAACGACATGATGTGGTAAACAGGAACAAGTTTCACTTTACTCAGTCAGTTGTTGGGCGCAGACATCAACTGGCGTCAGTCGATACATCATCGATAATAATATTTCATCGATGATGTTCGCCGCAAGGCACCAGACGTGACCGGATAGTGTTTCTTTGCTATCCGATCCTATCCTGTTTTTAAAAAATAATATCCGATCCGAATCCTGCTTTGGTTGAAATCATACTATCCATATATGAAGACTATCCAAAGTTTTTCTTTAATAATGCACAGATAGACTCGGACAGGCCCGCAACCGCGGTGAGCTGGGCAATTACCACCCCCGAAATTTTCAAAACATGTTTAGTTAAATAGTTAGGTGTTAGGTGCAACATCAAGTTGCAATCATTTTGCCCCATCCAATAATATCAGCTGGCTGCGGCCCTGGACTCAGAAGCGTCTGAAGATAATATAATAATAGTAGTTCATTGCGGACTCGGGGTCCATATTATAGACGCGATCATAGACACAAGAGCATAAAAATGGTTAGTCATACAGTAGCGCATTACAGAATCGATGTTTGCACATGACCAACATTGAGAGGAGCACAACACTTTTAACAGCACTTCTTGTTTTTTGTATGCTTGGTGTGTACACATAATAAAGAGATGATTGCGCAATGTGCGACTTTCTCCATGAGGTCCAAAGTGAACAAAATTTATTTCAGTCATAATCCTCAAAATATCGAGGAAAACGTTTCGGGTCGGATATCCTTATCTATACCCGGTTCCTGCTTAAAAGCAGTGTTTGGATATCCGTATCCGGCTGAAAACTTACTATCCTGCCGGATATCCAACCGACAAACCGGATAGTGATCATCTCTGCAAGGCGCAAATGTTTGAACGGCCATGACTGTGGAATTTACTTTGAAGTTCTTTAAACAAACATTCCGCACCAACGATGTTAATGGTTTTGCAGCAGAGCGATAAGTTCCATGAAAGCACAGGCCAACGTTTCACCAACGCTCACAGTAACCTGCCTGCAAAGCAAGCAGTCCTTTCGCATCCATCAGTTTATTTAATCATTAAGTTTGTTCGAAAATTCTCTGTTATTTTCACAAATAAGCCATCAAGGATGTTTGAAGATCACAAAACCGGTTTGCCTTCCAGGTTTTCATGGTTTGGCTTCCGAAGCTAGTTCTGAGTTCCACCATGAAAAAGTTAGATCCATTCGCGAAGCAGAAAGAACAAGTGTTGAAACCTCCTTCGATTCGACGAAACATTTCAGGTGAGGGGCTTTCCCGGTTACGTTGCAGCACATGGAATGCTACCAGTGGTGGGTTTAGGGTTGGGGGACCCGAGGCAAGGCTAAAGAGGGGGGCCTTTTAAAAATAATCACTTGGTATAAATATTTGCTCTTATTTGATAGGGTCTTTTGAGAACTTTTTGGAAGAAGTTTTAACCCACAATTTCATAGGTATAGACGCTGATTTGAAGCTTTTCTTTATTTGCTCAATGGAGATGTTGGTAGGGACTGGGGACCCTTTAAAAGCACAGTACTTACACATTAAAGTTGCTGTTGGTGGCCTCTTTGAAAGCAAAGTCGGCTACTTACCAGTGGCGTGCAGTGGTGTGGTGATGCCCGGGGCGACTGTTTTATTGGATGCCCCCCTTCGAAATTCTATTATTGAGCAGTGGCGTATGGTGGTCTTGTTATTGGATATACGCTGTTTGTGACGTCACAATATGACGTCATATTCACGTTTGCAAAACAACGTTTTGGCGAAGTTTGTTGACACAACAACATGCATATTCAGGGACCCCGGAGTAGCGGTAGGGCAGGGAGGAGGGGGGGCAGTAAAAGAGTTTAGGGCAATGGAAACTTACAAACAACAAAAAAATCGTTACCAATTATGTTTGTTTCTGTTCATCAACAATGTTGACCTCAAAAATATAACAGAAATTATGAAAATCATTCTGAATTTTCTGGGTACCTGAATGGCTGGAATAAATTTGTTTCAAGTCGATCTTGATAAACCATGAAATTACTAATGATACTGTTGTGAAAAGGCACCTCCGACCCCGTTGCTCCCTATTTTAAAGGGCAAAGGCGCAATGCCCCCGCCATGCATCCGACGTCCCTGTGCATATCTACACGCACTGTCTTTACTCGTTGTTGTAGGCTACAATGTGTCACTGAAATGAACATAAATTATTATCAGCGGTCTCCTGAGACAGAGCAGTTCATGACTGCAGAAATATCCGGCAACGCATTAAAACCAGGCCCGTAGCCACAGGGAGGCAATAAAATCTTGCCTCACTAAAAACGCTATTTGCCCCCCAAAACGCAAATACTGGCTACGGGCTTGGTTAAAACTGGGGAGTACAACTCACTCAGTGCTACGTCAGCGTAGTTCACAACTGCAAAAATACAAGGCTGCGCGAATGTCTCGTCGAATAGCAGTCGATCAGAAGGTATGCGGCGGGGATGGTGAAAACCTAGGTTTGACAGTTTGAAACTTGCTAAACTACACAAGAATTGAGAATGCGCATGAGGTACGCAAGAAAATCTTTGTTTTTATTATGTGGCTGTTACAAATACTATTACTAAGGGGGAAAAACAGATACGGGCTTGTGTGAGCCGTTATGATCAATCCTTCTGAACTGCCAATTGATGACGAAACTCGAAACGAAGCGTATATTGCAAGCACAGGTGTGCGACTGTATTAGCACAGAAAAACGAAACGAGAAACTAGTGATGCATTATAAATTCAGCTAAAATTCAGCTGATTATGAAATCAGCTAAATCAAACAAGTTAAAATAGGACAGTTTTGAAATTTGGCTCAGAAAATCAATTAAACGTGCATAATTATCTTCAGTGTTCATGTATTTGGACCTAACCAAAAAAAAAACGTTTTTTTTTAAAGGCCACTTAAAAAAACAGTAAAACCCGCCAAAAATCCCACTCTGTACTTTTCCTTTGAAACATGTGCCATGAAATAAAAAGCAAAATAAGTAGCACACTTGTACAGTTAACTGCAAATTTGTTTTAATGAAAGAGAAAAAACAGCAACGCAATTGGAAGAACTTGAAAAAAAGGGAAGAATAATTCGAACAGTTTGAGTAAATTATACTGGTTATCTTCTTCATCTCTGTAAAATCGGTATATTTTAATCTATTTTGCTGCCGTCTCTGCGTACAAGCTGTTTATGATGTTGGACAATACCAAACGATATGTCGAAAAAATACACTGTATGGATGCTGAACTATAGCAGGGCATGTGCATAAACTTGACGTGATACTGCAGAATTTGTGTGCGAGTGGCTTTTTTTCTGTTTGCTGTGCGCATGCTTGTCAAGCCTACCACTTTGGAGTGAATTGACCAACAGCACTTTGGGATAACAAAGAGAGGTACAATTCTTTACCTTCAATTTTGAATGCCATAATAGGTATAACAAGTTATTCTTGTGCAATTCTGAAAATGGTGATATTGCATGATGCAATTTAAACAATACAGAATTGTGTTTTTGCGTTTTTTTAATAACAAAAACCTGTTTCTTTCAAAAAAACACAAAAAAGCAGATTAAAACAGACAAAAACCAGGTGGGTTGTTTTTTTAACGGATTTTTCTCAACCCTGATTATCTTTCAATCTTTTTGTGATTTTCCTTCGATCGCACGATCTGGAACAAGTCACGTCACTATCAGTTTGATTTGGTGTGCACCGCACACCTAAGGTGCAGGTCCCTGGTATTGAAGAAGCTGAGAATTACTGGCATTTGAATACGTAAAAACTAGTATCGAAAACAAAACAAGTTTAAAAAAATTAAGTACATGCTGCATGCGTTAGTAGCCTTACAATAGAAAAAAATCATCTAGAGTTACAGCGTTTAAATGTTTGTAATTTCACTCTTTGGATGCCCCCCTGTCTTGGATGCCCGGGGCCGTCGCCCCGTTCGCCCCCCTTCTGCACGCCACTGCTACAGTACTTACACATTAAAGTTGCTTTTGAGGGCCCTTTGAAAGCAAAGAATTTCACATTACAATCGCCGTTTTGGGCCCCTTTGAAAGCATGGTACCTGCACATTACACTTTCTTTAGGTGGGCCCATTGAAAGTAAAGCACTTACTTATGTTCTGCTTTATCGTACATTATATGAGTGGATAATAAGTTTTTCACCAAAAATAAGGAATATTTACGCACCTCAAGGGTGGCTCCCAAAAAGGGGGGCCCGAGGCAAGTGCCTCGCTCGCCTCCCTTTAAACACGCCACTGAATGCTACATTTTCTTCAGCAAATGCAATGGCTGTCTAAACTGGAGCCGGGTATGGATTATTTCGAGGATGCAGCTATGCTTGCAGCAAACATTGTGAACTTCTAGGATGATTACCTTTGCAGTTCCCGAGGAAAGGTTGAGAGTGAGGGGCTATTACCCCTTTTCACTTTTTTGTTCTAAGTTACAAAACCATTCAAAATTTACGATCCAGGTTTTAATCAACCAGGGCTTCAGATCTTTGGTGCTGGTTTCAGTGAAACTCAGTTGCGAAAATCTACGAAAGCTGCTGAGTGGTCGGCAGTTTTTACTTCAGCTACTCTTTTGTTTTATAATATTTACTATTAATAACGAAAATAACGCCCAAAGCAATAGGTGAGAAGCGAGAGATCTTCGCTGAGATCTCTCGATTCAAAGAAGTGGTTCGACATTAAGGGCTTTAGGAATTTCACAACTGCGCACTTTGTCGCGAAGTGTCGGTTTCATGATTATTGAGACCAATTCATTTGAGACCACGTTCGTTTGAGACCGGTTCATTTGGGACCACGTTCAGTCGTGACCACATTAGTTTGAGATCACATTCAATTTACGCCACGTTAAAGTGAAGCTATTTTGATTTGCTATGAATCACATTTTTATGATCTACCTTCCACTTCTTTGCGGGAGACCTGAAGTTTTGCAAGGTGACTATTCATTTGACGTTTTGTTAGGTTACTTCCTTCCGTGTCCAGGGGTGGCTCACGCAGTGGCGTAGCCAGCCCAAAAATTTGGGAGGGGCCAAAAAATTTGGGGGGAGCCAAAATGCTTGATTTTAGGCGAATAACACTATTTTGTTTGGAAAAACGTCTCTCAAAGCACAAAATGACAATATTTTCTAAAAATTTCGGGGGGGGCATGGCCCCTTTGCCCCCCTGGCTACGTCTATGGACTCACGCTGAGTTGTAAATGCACTCGCACTTTATAACAGCGCAGAGGCCAGAAAACTCTTCATACCTCGGGTTTGGAAGGGAGCGTTGCACCTCTGAAATGTCATTTCATTATACCAGGTCAAAGAATTATCTGTTTTGCGTCCCTGCCCGTTTCTTTTACCGAGGCGCAGCAGTAGTTTTTAACTGAAAAATGAAAGACGAGTAAAGAAAAAAAGACCTTTTTGCGTTGGTCGAAACAATCACATGAGGAAACGAGTCTCACACGAATGTGGTCTCAAATGAAGTGGTCTCAATTGTCTGCACACCATCATACTGTACATTGCTGAAAACCGTGAGGTATTTCGAGACCTCCTAGGGTTCCTGCCCCAGCGACCCGCCCCAGCGACCTAGGGTTCCTGCCCCAGCGATCTAGGGTTCCTGCCCCAGCGACCTAGGATTCCTGCCCCAGCGACCTAGGGTTCCTGCCCCAGCGACCTAGGGTTCCTGCCCCAGCGACCTGGGGTTCCTGCCCCAGCGACCCTCCTGAGAGGTAAAGCGGGTTCGAAAATAAATGTTTGGAATCTTCGGTAAAACGACTGAAAATCACGATATTTTATCAACCACTTTTTTCAGACATTTCCGGAAGAGATGCAAACAGAGATCCTCCCAGAGTGATGGGAAATGACGTAAGAGCAGCTGTTGAAGGTGCACGCTTTGTTGCGGGTTATTTCAAGGATCAAGAGGAGAGTAGCATTGTAAGTTATGGAGTTGTGTTAAATCAGTGGTTCTTAACCTTTATATGCACTCGTACCCCCTGACCTTTCATCAAATTTTCTCGTACCCCTTGTCTGAACTCAAGTAATTGATAGTAACATAGTTTCATTGCAACGAATATAACGATACAATGAACTTACAAAGTACACCAACAATCAGACAGAGGTAAAGTTTTTTTTGC
>JGI24021J15306_10003066_pt1 | contig 18623 bp, 14 predicted proteins | sample Ectturendosymbi1_FD_15306 | JGI IMG/M metagenome (IMG submission 15306)
ATCAGGCATAGAAGACTTAAAACCCCGGCAGTTGTAAGTGGCCAGACTGAGATTATTTAATATCCCTTCCATTTTTGCTCATTATCTGAACTGGTTGGTGGTACCAAAGTTCTGTTTGGGTGCCAAGAACGTGGTTCGAAATGTGTTACTAATGGACATTTGTGACATTCCAATACAAGTTCTTGCAGCCATTTCCAGCAGTTAAGCACCTCGCTTATATCACCTTCGTCAAGAAGTTTTGCTGAAATTTTGAAAGATGCATATGTATCATATCTGGTTCTCAATGCTTGAAACCGCACACTTCTTGCATTCTGGAACTTGTCTCAAAACCATTTTTTGAGATAGACGATTCTAGTATCTGGTTTCAGTCTTGAGACAAAAATTTCCACTGTCTTGAACTTAGCATCAGTTGCATTGCCAGGTTTGTGCCTCCACCTTTTCTTTCTAACTACAGTTGTCCATTTATCCAGTTGATCACATTCCTGTTCAGTGTTGTCTACCCTACAATAATAATCATTTCCAGATAAGATTGAAGTTTTTGCGGTAAAGTTATGAAAACAGTTGGAAATTGTCATTACTTTTAACCAGGATGTTATGCAATGATTACATTGGTCTGGCCTGCATGAGATTAAATTTGCCTAAAGTGACCCCTGAANTGAAATGAGCTTGACACCCGTACAGCAAGCACTAAAATTCATATATCTGAGTGTAAATTTGCAACATTTCTAGGAGAACCTGTCCTCGTACCTGTTCTAGAAGAATTATGCCTTAATTCACTAAAAATTTTGGGGTGTAAAATCAATTTTTTGATTTTGTTGAAGGGTAAATGAGACAAAAAGGTTAAGAATCCTGGAGATAGACAAATACAAATGAATTGACTTNAATGTTTCCATTTGTGACATAATTCCTAATTAACAATGTCAGNTGAGCTGTATTTACAAGAATGGCTATGCTATAACATCGAAGTTGTTATGGTGCAGCAGTTAATGCTATGCTAAAGTTACAGAAGTGTTAAATATATGAGAAGCTTTGGGCCATCACCAATCAGACATGGGGCGATTACAGCACAAATGTAATCGATTACCATTTACTTGCCACCTGCTCAATTATAATTATGAATAAACAAATTCAGAATATAATCGATTATGATTGCATTATGAGTAATCACGATTACAATCGCGATTATATTTGTCTTGAAACATCCTCAGAAAGAGAACAAAACCCATTTGCATAGTTTTATGTAAGCATATTTTCAGACAACATACAATANACAAAATTACTGATCTGTAAAGATCTATCACCGGAAAAAAGAAAAATGTTTGTGCAGTCAACAAAGCAGTGGCATAACTGGAGTTTTGAGCTAGAGATGAAACTTATCTGAAAGAGGTCCACTGCCCTCTGTGATGGACCTACTAGTCAACATTCAGAAAAAGCTGGAGAAATGATGGTGAATCTGGGTGTGAATGGCTGTACCAAAACCCCAAATCAACAAAAAATATTCCAAAAGACACAAAAAGACGACACCGTACTAAAACCTTATTAAAAAGTAGTGGGGGTGGTTTTTACATTTAGCTGGCCAGGGGAGTTAAATCGCCCCTCTTCCTTCCCGTCAATTACTCCACTGCAACAAACACTTTAAAATATTGATTGAACAAAAATAATCAATGTTTAATATCTTTGTTGCAGTTGATAAACACCAACGCTTCTAACCTTTTATCAGGCAAACGACGTCAGACTTGAACATTCATCCAGCAACGCTGAAAATGCGTTCGTTAGTAATTTCAAAATTGCTGACTATTTCTTCTAACTGCGGGTTTCGATCATCTGCAAGCCAACATAGCATTGTGCAGCTTTTAATTTGAAATGGAAAGAACAGTGGTGCCAATATAGCTGCGCATCTGTCTATTGGACCAATAATTAACAAAGCCTCATGGGTTTCATCGAGTTTTTTTTACCAGTATCTGATGGATCATGGTTGACATTTTAGTTATCAGTGTCGAGGAGAGGTATTTTCGACTAAGATAAAAGTACCTTATTCCTCTGAAGAAAGTTAATTTGCTGTAAATTACTGTCCTAATCATACACATAGCCTTACATTCATAAGTTCATTCTGAATATAATAAATGAAATGAACACCTCTACTCATAATGCCCCACTATTCTGTTGCCGAAGTGACAACCTGTTTTTAAGAAGAGCTCTTATTTTTGTTGCTACATCTCACTAGACTAGACTCACTACGTTACTTCTGGCGGCCAACAGGAAGGGTCAAGGCTAGCTGGAACAAAGTGAGAATTAGCTAGAAACGTTGTGTATTCTCTTGGACTATCTGGATTTAAACCACATAGGCAGGTAAATAGCCTCCCCCGAAACATGACCATAACAGACAATGATAAAGGAGGAAACCCTGCCACCACAACCGCGCTTCATCTCATAATGATGTAGGATGAAGATTTCCAAGATTAATTGCGAAAGTATTCGTCGATTACGAATAAGTTTGCAATGTAGTCAATTAGGATTACATTTCATTTTTGGTCAATTCAATTGATTGCGATTGCCCCATATCTGTCACCAATATCTTTCCTGGTTTAATGGACCAGTGTGCTTACAAAGGTTGACTGCTTGGCAATGCTAATATTATTAGCTTTCTCTTGTAACTGATTGGTGATACTCAGTTTTTCATTCATTTTCACACAAACTTATCAGGAAGGTTGTAGGGACAGCAACCCTAGGAGGACTTGAAATACCTCACAGTTTTCATCAACTTCTGAAGGCTCTACTGGCTCCAAAATAAGGCAAGATGAAGCTACAGTAGGTTGGAGCTAGTTTTTTTTACAGTCATGGACTAAATTTTAAGTCAGTTCAGTCAAAATGACTGAAAATATAGACTAGTGAATACTGTTACAGTGAGTTGCCATACTATTATGGTGCAAATGACCAAAATTTCTAAATGAAAAAACAGGGTTGGAAATGTAGTCACACCACCAAATTTTGGACCAGTATTCTTTGAAGAAAGCCAAACCAGGGACATAATAGTGTGTTTGCTTTGCCAATCTGTGTATCAGTCTCCTTGTTCCACCTTTTGCAACTCTTGAATACCACCCCAAGATATTTGAACTTCTCTACCTGCTGCAGTGTATTACTACTTACTATTACTATACATTGACCTGGATTTATGGAGAAACTTACCTCAATCTTTCCAGTGAGCTTATTTTCATTTCTGCTTGACTGCATACAGCTGAAATCTGGCCAAATGTGTGTTGAATATCATGCACAGAGGATGCAAGCAGTTCCAAATTGTCAGTAGAGATCAGGCGATTGATCCTGCTATGTCCAACAGTGACATCTTTCTCAACTTGGCTGTGACTGTCTATCCAATTCATATAGACTATAAGAGGGGTGGTGCCTGTTTTCCTGCTGACATGGCCACCTGTTACTGGCTTGCCGAAGTCCAAAATACATGGTGAAAAGTTGTGATTTAACACTGCTAACACTGGCACAAACTTGTCAGCAGGAATACAGTGATTTGAGAACCAGTACCAAGTGGCCATCAACACCATACTCCAGCAACAGTACCCACAGCTTTTCAGAGACACAGTGAAATGTCTTTTCGAAGTGGAAAAAACAAGCATAGACATCTTTAACATACTCCTAAGATTTCTCAAAAATTTGCTGGAGAGTGCAAATTTGATCTGTAGTGCTAAAGCTAGGACAAAATTTGCACTGGGCATCCTTCAACTTTGGTTCAATTATTTCACAGTAACTTTTTTTAATGCAGATAACATATATTTTTCCTAGACTACTAAGGAGAGGAATGCCTTGGAAGTAATTGCTTTGCTATCTGTCTCCTTTTTTGTGTATGGGAATGATTACCCCAGTTTGCTAATCCTTTGTTGCCCATCCAGAACCTCTGCCACTTGATGCACATTAAATTAAAAACTGATGACTGCACTTTTTGATTCAAGGCTTTGAGAATCAGATTTCTGTACTTGCAGGGTATTTACTTGCATTCAGCTATGTACAGAGGTCATTTGTTTTTAATATTTCAAACCTGGCTGTTAGCAGTAAACAAAATATGATATGGCTTTGGATTTGATTCCAGTTGACTGCATATGTTTACTTTTATTGTTTTGTTCATCCAGCAATTGAAGCACAACAATCTTGTAAATCTGCTCGAAGTTTTTCGAAGAAAAAGAAAACTTCATCTTGTTTTTGAATATTGTGACCATACTGTTTTGAATGAACTGGACAAACACACTCATGGGTGAGTAGAATACTAATTAGTCTATGTTGATTGATTTATTGCAGGAGTGACCAAACTGCGACTCACGAGCCGCATGCAGCTCTTGGAATATTTGCATGCGGCTCTTTGAGCTTTCTGAAAAATTATATGCTTGTTCTTTATTTTTTATTTTTATTGCAAAGTGCAGAAATATTGTGAAATGGTACTGGGGTAGCTGGTGTGCTGTACGGCGTTTGCAAGTCGTTCCAAAAAGAATTATGATATCACAAGCGTGTATTGCAAATAAATTTGTGTTTTCAGATTTTATGTTGCAGCTCTTTATAACTTCGGTTTTATGCGGCTCATATATCGTTATGCGGCTCATATATCAAGCAGGTTTGGCCAACCCTGATTTATTGTTTCATATGACTCAGCTAATAAACAAAAAATATACAAAAAGTCATCATGCAAAGAAGTAACCAATTGTCAGTAGAAATTAGATTTAATGAAACCACAATGGCAAGAGAACTGATCAATGTATGATAAACAAACATTGTCTCTGTGTCACATAGGATTGATGAAAGACCATGGTGGCCATGTAGTCACCAACCCTGTTTTTTGCTTATTGACAAGTTTTATGAAAAAGTGGTTGAAAATAGACACAGTTAGAAAAAAAAACACAGTCACAGAACATGGTGAGGAAAAATTACAGATGTGCACGCCTACGTACACAAAGGAGTTCATCTAATTTATTTGAGGACAATTAATGTGGCAAAAAATGTTAAACACAGTAAGGAAAATAAAAAAACTATCGATGAAATACAAAAAAACAAAAAAATTATTAAGCGTGATGTTATCCATAAAAATGGGATGTGCACAGGAAAGAATAATAAATAAAAATGCGTAGAGAATAACAACTTACATTATTCAGCTTACTAAAACCAGTAAAGACAAGATTTTGTTCTTCACAGAGTGAAATTTTACTAAACACAATTATTCAAATACTGCCTGTGCACAAGTAACAAAAATCAGCACTCATTGATGTTATTTAATGGAAATCGATTTCAATTTTCAGGAACTTTCCTTGCATAACCCTCGCGCAACCACTAATCAATTTTTTCTCTGTACTGGTTAAAATAGTCATTGTCTCTTTCAAACCTGCGCTTCAAAGTTTGTAACCTTTTCTCTGCTACTGGACGGTTGTTGGGTAGTGATATATCTTCCTCCTTCCATGGAAGAGGCAGTTGATAGTGACCGCAAGTCTTTATCATGAAATCGTCATCATCTTAAGGAAACGTGAATCTTCNACCAAAAATACATCGCAATCTGCATGGTTATCTTCATTAAACTCACGCTCAAACATGTTCAACANTTGTTGGCGCAAATCTCTTGTTTTACGGCAGTTAGATGAACACTCACCATCAGCCACATATTGGTCAGGTCTAACCAAACTCCAACCAAGCCCAGTTTTGACTGCTTTTGGTTGATTCATCGAACCGAATCTTGTTTCCACGATTTGGTGAGCTTGCAGGATGCCTGCACCGATGAGGATCTCAACTCCTGCAGATGATATCTCCAGAAAATGCAATCCCTTCAAGTGTTTGTAGTGATCAACATCTTGGATCAGTCTGAATGCTTTCTGTAATTCTATGTAATCTTTCAACCCCAAACACATTAGCGACTTAATCAATGTCTTTCTCCATCAAGCCGCGAAGTAAGAGTGACACTAACATTCCACTATGAGAACTCGAACCATTTATGCTAATGATTTCCTTCGTTACTGGTGTGCCACTAAGATGCAATCTTCTCGTCTAGGCATTTGTGCAAAACGATACTTCAGAACCTGAATCAAGAAAGGCATAAGTATCCGTAAAGTTTGTCGGGTCTTCACCAAACACTCGAACTGGAAGAACCATCAGGTGTACTTGCTGACTCAAGGTCTTGGCCGATGCAGTAACGTTCGCAGTGGACGCTGAAGATAACGAAGCTTTGTATGACGGCGAAGTGTCGTCGGCAGTAGAAGTTGCTCGATCTCTTTCCTGAGGAACTTCTTTATGCAAAAGAGTATGATGAGGTCTTTTACAAACTGCACAGTCTTGCCTAAAATTACAATCTCATGACACATGATTCAATTTAAAGCACAAACGTTTTGCTTTTACTACATTCCAGCGGTCTTTTACCATTAGATTTCGAAACGTGTCACATTTCCACAAAGTATGGTTTGCTCCACAATTGCCACAGGTTGTTTGATAGGATTTCATTGCTACTTGTAAGGACTGAAGAGAACACATTTCCTGTGGTTGATCTTCTTGTTGGAGTCTAATGCTTGTCTTTCTTCGTGGAAGGTTCTGCCAATACCATACCGAATGAGGAATTTGTTCGATCTGCAGCTTCCTCTATAAAGGACAACATTTGCGAGAATGTTGTAGTGTAACCTACAGAGTTAATATCAATTCGATCGCTTAGTTTCCATTGCAGGTGGATCGGCAATCTGTGGAAAACATCAACCAAAGTTTGTGGACTATTCAGTTCACTACCGTAGCCCCAGGCATCTAGAGTTACTTGACAATTATACATACCTGCAGCCAACTTTGACAGACTTTTTTTTATCAGACTTGATGCAAGGGGCCTTTAATGATGCCTACTAAATGTGCTTGAACCATGACGTGCTTACGGCCAAAGTTACTTGCCAGTCTGTTGAGAACCGTTTGCAATGCAGCAGACGCAGGACTAATAACAATACAAGATCGCACAGCTTCAGCAGCTTCACCAACGCACATATTTATGAGGTATTCTAACTGCAAAGCTGGTTCTGCAACTTGCTTCAGCACAATTTCTTCAAAGCGTTTCATAAAGCCAAAGTATTGTAATGGGTCACCATCAAACACGGGTAAATTCCTTTTTGGCATTGTTATACCTTCTTGGATTGCAGAACCTAAATTTTGTGTGGTGTTTAAAACTGCCAGGTTCACGTCGTTTTCATTTGGCCTGACTCTAGAGGTCGGTTGCGGCAGAGCTGGCCCCATTGAAACATCTTTACCTCTGTTGTGGGGTACACCTTTAGGCACGGAAAAAATCACAGCACCAGTGGCTTAACAGGCCTTATGCCCTTTCCACAGGAAAACGAGAACAGTAAATAGGCCTTGCCCCTTTTACAGTGTAAATACAGTAAAGTGGCCTTTCGCCTTTACACAGGAAAAAACAGTAAATCGGCCTTATGCCTTTACACAGGAAAAACCAAGTCAATCGTCCTTGTGCCTTTACAATAAATCAACTTTGTGCCTTCTTCATGAAAATGACTGAACTACTTTTAATCATTGAGTCGCGAGGCACGCTTGATTATGCCAATCGGCGAAAAAGCCTAGAGCAATCGCAACAACTCTCGAAGTGACCGTAACAATGGCAACATACAACCTGACCTCTGTGATTAGGGTGGGAGAAATGTTCTAAACCAACGAATTTTTTGTCCTTGGCATAGCCTACTAGTTTCCATCTACTCAGTTTCTTAGTGATATGATTCCAAGCTCACTAGTTACACCAACACATGAACAGTAAGCCACCAAACTCAGTAGCACAATACATGCATAAGCAGTTCTGATTCTGCAATCTGCAAATGAAGAAGAAACAAAACAGGAGCAAAATGAGCTGATTGTGCAGATATTTAAAACACGGATCAGCGATCACATGACCTGTTAATTAGCTCTTTACATCACTACACTGTGCTGTGTTTTTATTGAGTGTTTCTTTCTCTTACTCAGGAGCTCAGAGTGCCACTGCATAATTTCTTGAAACCATTTGTTATTTGTTTTGCCCACTTTGTAATTTATCACATTTATTTAATCCAAATTTATTATGAATCTAAATATTTGAAAAAATTCTGATTTTAGATTCAAATACTGAAGGATTCGATATTTCCATTATATGCATCCTGATTATGCCTTTAATGATTCTTAGATATCTATTGTAATTATTTAATTGACACAAAATAGCTTCAACAAATTTGATGAAAACCAACTTGTTTTCAAAAACTATTAACTCATATCAATTATTTAAATGAAATTGAATTGGATGTTTCAAAAAACAACTGTTTTCATAATACATAGTTGATGAAGACTACTGTTTTTGAAACAGCCATTTAGATTTTATTCAAATCATTGGCTGTTGCATTACTATGTGTAATAGAACTTTGCAGGTCTCTGAAATTTTACTCTGTTCCTACTCATTGTGATGCAATAATATTACTTTTTTGCAACAAATGAGTGGGGTTGCTCTTGAAGTGTGATGTTGCATTGAAACAAATTTGTAAATTGTTTCATGTATTTTCATTTAAAAAGTGAGTATTACTGTTAGCATTATGCAAAATTGAACACTCTAAAAGCAGGACACCTTCAGTCATGTAGAAATGTGGGTCATTCCATAGGATTTGACAAAAATTTTAATATATTTGATAAGACATTTTCGTGGATTTGTTTTTGTTCATAGGTTTAATTCTGTTGTCAACAGAAATGTTTTTGATATGCCCATCAACATTGCAAACAAGCATTTGCAATTCACAGACTACTTAACTGTGGAATAAATGTTGCAAAAATTTAGAGTTATTTCTTTTTATTTTTGCTAAACCTGAAGACCAAACAAACACATTCCTATGTATTAGAGGTTGGGTATTAAAAAAAGCATTTGTTTGTATAGTTAAACATATGGTTTTCATAATTTGTCGTGATATTTCAAATTTCTGAAACTGATGATAAAATGATTGCAGAAAAGGTTCATAGCAAAAAAAACTTTGAAAAGTATACAATGTGTATGCCATCTTTTTCACATGTTTGGACCATCTCCTTACTTTTCCCACTAGTACATGTCATGTCTTAAATCAACCAATTTAACGCAGTCATTGTGGAGCGAGTTCAACAGCAACAACTGGTGAGACATGCTACTTTCAAGGACATAGTGTCTCAAAGAGAGAAAATCAACCTTGTTACATATAGTGATAAGCTTAAATGAAAGTAACCATCTGCATAATTAACCATGCACTTATATTGGATTATTGTTTTCACCTTTTTAAAAATTTAATTGATATTTACTCTGCGTTGGTGGGTGCTTTGGGTTTTATGACAAACTCAAGGAAATTTTATGACATACTCAAGAAATTCAGGTAATGAATAAGCTTTCCTCATGTTTTGAAAGATTATGATATGCTTATTGACTGCTTTTATGGCTGTGGATTTGTTAACTCGCCACTCAAGTTTATCACAATATATGATCACTATTTACTGCATACTTTCACGTTATTTACTGCTCTACTTTACTTAGTCACGCTTTGTATATTTCTGTGCAGGTTTTACTTTGTTTATTGTGTTGTTATACATTGACATCTCCCAGCGCTTTTCATTTTACACTTCCACATTTTTGTCACATGCTGTCACCCATTTCCTGTAATGTGATGGTCGTTTTTGCATTTCTGTCTTTGTATATCATACTGCTCATTGTTTCTTGTTATTGGTAAATTGCATGTTATATGTGGTTAAAAACGTTGCCCTGAGGAAGCCTACTAGAATAGGTGGGCAAAACGTCAGCTAAATATGGTAATAAAATATTCGCCAGAAGAATGAATTTATCTGCTTGATTTGAAACCCAGTGGCAAATGCTATGCAACAACATGCGTAGCAGAAAGAACAGCATGAGTTCAAAATGTCATGTACTTGAAACGTTTGCTGCACTATTTCTCATTTTGTGATTTTGTAATATACTCTGTTGATGAACTATTTATTGTTGAGCAGATATGCACAGACTAGTATGGAGCGCTTAACGCACTGCATACCATAATGCCTACGAATTATGTATTACATACCCAGATATGTAAGTGTTCACCCACACCAAGTTAGCCATCATGTCACAACTTTTGATGCCTTATTGAGAAATAATCTGTACCCCTTTTTACAATATTGTACATCTTCATCTAACTTTTTTATCTGATCGCTTCAAATGCCTGATGCTTTATACAAATCTTCCATTTTTTCTCAGTTATTTAACGCTCCTATATGACAGTGATCAACTGATATAGTTGTTGATGTGTTGTACCAGTGTATGCATCTCATCAGTGCTGTTTTTGCATAACAATGAAAATCTTCCATGTACATCATTGTACCCTAGGATTTCTTTATTTACTTGTTCCAGTATGCAGACAGAATGTGCAAAATAAGCATTCAAAAGTAAGACATATCAGGTGAAACGTTAATGGCCAAATCCTGGTTTAAAATTCAGGAAAATTAATTGGCTGCTAGTCTCATAAGAAATGCATTGCAAAGCATTGGAAACCTTGGTTGGAACATGCCTCTGTGCACCAGTATTAGCCCCCACCTGACTTACGTTTTCCTTTTTTCTTTTTCTCTGATAACTGTTTACCTCAAAGGCTTAATGTTAGAATGTGTTCATTTCTCTCACACTACTGGATCCCTGTAACGACGCCACAGGGTGCTGTTAAAGTGTTTTGCTCCTATCAGCATAGATCATGTGCTGTGCAAACATCGATTCTGTAATGCTCAATGGCTAACCATTTTTGTGCTCTTGTGTTATTTGATTGTGCCTGTGATCTCTGTAATATGGATTAATATTATATTATTATTATATTACTGAATTATTATTATAAACTTTTTTTGCTTCAGAGTACCTGAACAGCAAGTTAAAAGGATTGTGTGGCAAGTCTTGCAGGCAGTTCATTTTTGTCACCAACACAACGTAAGATGCTTTTTGTTTCTGTTGAGAGCCTTTTACTATTGTTTTTCTGTTGTCTCCTGTTAATATCTACTTTCATTTGATATGTGTTGTTTTTTGTAGTGCATCCACCGAGATGTCAAACCTGAAAACATCCTAATCACTAAACAAGGAGTCATAAAACTCTGTGACTTTGGATTTGCACGAATCTTAAGTAAGATACTTATGTCTTGTGTTTTGGACAAATGTGCATCTAATTGTGTTTTAACATTGCTTTTTACAAAGTATGTTGCTATATTAGTAAAATTTTATTTTCTCTGCTTTCAGCTGGTCCAGGAGATGATTATACTGACTATGTTGCAACTCGTTGGTATAGAGCGCCCGAGTTGTTAGTTGGTGATACTCAGTATGGTCCTCCTGTGGATGTTTGGGCTGTGGGTTGTGTTTTTGCTGAATTGCTCAGTGGCCAAGCACTTTGGCCAGGAAAATCAGATGTTGACCAGCTTTATCTCATTCAAAGAACATTAGGTATGACCTACTGGAATTAGTTACAAATGCTCTACAATTTTGCTGTTACTTCCACTGTTTTTGGAAAGACTTTTTGGAACTCAAGATCAACAATTAAAAAATACTAGGGCTGTGAATTGATCACCTGTTCATCTCTTTCCTCCCCACAACTGTAGATTGTGGCTCTAATCTCACCAAGCTAGTATATGTCAATTCTAGTCATGTTCCTTCATACTTTGTATTGTTTGTTTATAAGTAGATGTCTGATAATTTGTAAAAACAACATCCTTTTCCCCATTTTAAAGAAATTTTAGACCATTAACTCACAACAGCCAACGTAAAATCAGTAGCAATGATGAAAATAATGTATATATATATATATATATGCATGGAAACATCTTGTTGAAACGCTGTGAAACTTCCATGTCAGTTATTATCACTTAAAACCCTGTTGTTTGCAATGATTAAGTGAAACAATCTTTGCAGTTTGCAATGGTTTCAAACTCCCATCTTATCAAGAATTCGTAAAAAAACTGGGAAACGTAATTAGTCACATTTGACTTGTCTTCGGTCCTTGCCACTACAGCTACAACTGTGCTATTTGCTGCTGCGTTCTAACAACAAGCATGGTTATGCTTAACATGTTTTGGCTGCTAAGCTAACAAATTTTTTAATCAACATTGCCTGCAATGGTCATAGTGTTAAAGTGTGCATCCTAAGTTCAAAAACATTTTAATAGATATGGTGGTAGTTTCCTATGATTGTTGCTCCCAGAAAAAAGAAAGAAAATCAGTTATTACCTCCCCTTTTGTTTTGATGCCATTTTGCATTCAAACAAAGTTTGCTTTTGTCAAATTTCAGCAAGCATTATGATTTACATGTCTTCTGTAGTTTTGGGTCGATATCCATCTATAAATATCACATTGCCAGCTGACTTATCTTTCAAGTGGTTGTTTATGACATAAAGTGTTATTCCAAATTTCATTCAGATTATTTTTTGTGTCTCATCAATTTTGTGTGTTGTGGAAGTTATTATTTTTATCAGAATATGAAATAGTTGGTAGTTTCTTGATGTTATTTTTTTTCACTCATATTTTCATTGAATCTTTGCCCAGAAGACAAAGTGACAGTAAGCGCTTCCTGTGAAAATCCACTGAAATTTTGAAAACTCATAACTGCTAGTCTGCTCTGCTATGTGCTAATAGATGCTACAAATTTTTCCTAGGTGATCTTATTCCTCGTCACAAACAAATTTTCAGCACAAATCAATTCTTTCATGGGCTATCTATTCCAGAGCCTGACACAAGGGTAAGTGCTAAACAATGCTTGTTTTCCCATAATTTCGTGTATGTTTTCTTGGTGTGATGCATCTGACACATGCACAAAAAAACGAAAATTAAATTTGATAAAAATACCTACACGTTCAGTTCCATATTATACTTGCTTTCGTACTCCTATAGGAGTGTCATGAGTGGTCAGCCCCGGTCCACGCGCATGGGCGCAATTTAGTTGTAAAATGTAGAGGGGAAGCTTGGTGTGAAACCATTATAGTAGAGTTGATGTAAAAGCGAAGTTTTATTAATACAGATTCCAAATCTTGCTTTTGGAGGTGTTTTGAAAGCAACACTAATCACTAGGGCAACCAAATTTTTGACCTAAACTTAAAATTTTGACTTTATAATTTACCAATTTTGACTTTATTTTGACCTATCAATTTCCTGCGTTTGCAATTGAAATGTGGAATACAAAGCATATTCATATACATTGTTAGAAATCAAACCGATAGGTCAAAATGTTTATTCTGTTGAAATGAAATAAAAAGTGGCTTGTCTTCAAAATCTGGAACATAAACATAGCATCTTTAAAAAAAACCTGGCTACTTTCAGTTTCATGAAACAAGCCTCCGTGATGTTTGCACTGGGACGATATGATTCCACCATAGTTTTTTGNAACTTCTCACTAAGCAGTCACATAATTTGCCAAATGAATTACCCTTAGGTGACTGCTGAGGTAAACTCAGAAGCATATTCCTGCAGTATACTTTGAACTTTTAAATAATTTGGTTGTTTAACCTTAGGCATGATATGTTGATAAGTACCTCATTAACTACAATAGAGTCAGATAAAGTTGAAAAGCTATGAGCGTTTACCAAGCCAAGTAGGCCTTCTGTAAGACCACGTTTCTTGCCGTCCCACGCCCAGCCTACTTTAATATTCAATCCAGTAGTGGGTAAAACAACATTATTACATCAAAGGTCACCACAAAGCTATTATTATGTCAGAATTGCAAGTGAACTTGCAAAAATATATCAAAATCTGTTTTTGCAGCTTTAATAAAATATTGATAAAAATGAAAAACTGCGCTGCAAAGAAATTTTGACCTAACGATAAATTTTTATCTAATGATAAATTTTGACTTTTTTGACCTACTGTAACAACTTCGCAATCGCTCATGGTATCAGCATAAAACTTGGTTTGTGGACGTTTCATAAATTTGAAAAAAGTCAGAAAATTTTTGACTTTTGGTTGCCCTACTAATCACACTTTGCTTTATCCTTACAGGTTGTTTACATTTGCCCCACAAGTGTGGGTACCTGCAACCCGCACGGGTTAACCTGCCCTGCGCAGGACTCTAGTACCTGTATACACAATGAAATATTTGTTGAAAGGACAATACTCTAACCATCAGTTTATCAAATTCATGGCATGTTAAGAAGCTTGTACACAAATACAAGCTTGCCAGCTTTGTTGGTGCAAAGTCGATTGTTAAAATAAATGCAACTGTCACCAGTTCAACTTCTGCAAAAGTATGACCTACATGTATAAAATGGTGAAAACCTATAATATCTGTTATTAGGAATCAAAATTATGTTCTAAAACTACTGTGTCTACAGTCAACAGCTTACATGTTTGATGGAATTTAGATGCAACTTTTACTTCATGCCTGTTTTTTTTTCGCTGAGACATTTCAGTCATTTGTCCCACAGTTGTATTAAAACTCAATGCAACAATATTCACTAGACTAAATTTTCAGACATTGTGACCGAATTGACTTTCTTTGGTCATTTAAAAAAAATAGGTCTATGACCGAAAAAAGCTTAGCTTGATGCCAATCTACATGTTCAAATTTGTGTCATTCAAACAGTTCTGACTTCTGAGTCTGCAAGGGTTAGTGATTTCAGTCCACATGTCATTTTTGCAGGTAGTTAACATAGAATCTGTGGCCTCACAGAAACTATGATAAAACTTTAATTGCTTTAAAAACTTGTGTTTGTCATAAGAGCCCTTTGCCTTCCATATTAACATAAGTGAAAATCTTTTAGAATGCTCTAAATAAGTGTGTCGTAGAAATCACACTAAGCTTCAAAACTGTACATGATTTTTTGCTTGATTTTTTATTTAAATCAGGATCTAAATCAATCGACCCTGGTGTCAAATTGCCTGGCGTTCTGGAAAGGCACCGAAAAATTGGCAAACAGGGGTAATCATCCTCATATACAAGATGGGGGACAGTAGAGAATGCACTACTCTCATCAGCGAAAATCTCCACCAACCACAAATTACTAACACTGCTGGTAAATTTAATTGTAAATTAACACAACACACTCTGAACACTGAAATTAAAAAAGTAACTTACAATTTTAGTACTTTGTGTCCTCCTTTTCTGTTATCACTGCTTGAATGCGTTGCAGCATACTGGAAATCAGTTTCTCATAATAGTCTTTTCTGATTTTTTTTACCCATACCTCTTTTATAGCCTGATTTAAGGTTCCAGCACTTGAAGGTTGTTTATCTGCAACCTTGATTTTGACTATTGCCCATAAATTCTCAACTGGGTTCAAGTCTGAGCTGTTTCCAGGGCAGTCCAGTGTTGCCAAACTGTTTTCTGCTGCAAATTGTTTCACAGCCTTCGAACAGTGACATGGAGCACCATCATGCATGAAACTGTACAATGGTGAATATTCAAGTGCGTTCAAAGTTTCTTTTTTAGCAATTCCACATACCTGGAACAGTTCATTGTGCTGCCTGGGGGCAAAAAATACAGTCCAGCAGTACCAGACTTGGAAAATGCCCCCAGAACATCTGGCTCGCTGGGTGTTTCATCTCCTGAAACCGTTTGCCCACGGCCTTCCAACGTTCTTTCTTTTCACTACAAACTGTTATAGAGTATATTCATTCAAAAACATAACTTTAGACCACTCTTCAGATGTCCATGCTTGATGTTCTTCTGCAAATTCCAGACGCTTTGATTTCATAAGAGGAGTGAGCTTGGATTTGCGAGCTGGTTTATATGATTTAAGACCAAACTGATATCTCAAACTCCGAGAAACTGAGGCAATGTGAACACCTGTCCCCTTTCGAAGCAGCGCGGCACTAAGTTTCTTCAAAAGAACTTGTTGGGGGCGTACAGTACAGCAATTCGCTTCCTCAGCAGATTATCTCGGGGTATGTTTTTATTGGCCTCCAACTTTTATTCAAGTCTTTGTAACTCCCATAATTGAAATTTGCAATTGTTGTATGCACAGCAGTCTTCGCACTGACTTCTCGTTCTGAGTAGCCTTCCTTACTTGAAACCACGATTTGAGCCCTTTCTGTCTCGGAAATCGACAACTTTTTGCCCATTTTCAGGATATGAAATAGCAGCTTATACACAAATAATTACGCTGTAAAATCAATTGAAATGAAGGTAAACAGATTCTTAGTGAAAAAGAAAAATGTGTTGGTGATGGACAGATGGCTAATGCAACTTCAGTGGGATATTGTGTCATTTAAACTGCATTATACGATCACAATGATAAAATCTACAAATGCCTTAAATCTGAAAGACTGGTCATAAAATTTTGCTAATGACTGTAATTAAGGTTTCCGTCCGTCATGTCCCGAATTTTGTGCTAAAATTTGCATCTCGTATAAAAATAAAAAACTGCCATTAGTTCCGAATTTAGCTGTTGTGTAAAGGCTGCTTAGAGTCGACAGTCACAAACAGTGTAAAATGAAAAGCCAATGATGGACTCAGCGCAAAAATTTTCTGAAAACTCACCGCACCGAAGTGTTGAAGCTTTTGCTACCAGGTCACCTCCACCTTCATACTTGCTACTGTTGCGATCGGAAATCCCGAGCGGCAAGTGCGCAAAGCTTCGCACCGTGGCAGCAAGCAACAACAGAGTTCACCCGACGAGATCACTCAATTATTGCTTGTTCGTGCCACATATATATGGTGTTGTTCTTCGCACACATCCCGTTCGTGGTGAATCGTGCATTCAACGCAACGCCAACCGAGAGGTTGCAACACTATCATGTCACCTCCACCTTCATACTTACTACCATGTTACCTCCTCCTTCATACTTGTAAGAATGCAGGTGTTGCATCGTAACAGCTTTGCAATACTTTGTTGGTATTACGTCATAGAGGTTGTCTGAGTCATTCGTTCTAACACCGCATGTTTTTATATTGCAGCAGCTATAACGTTCGTGAGGGAGAAGTTAGTGGAAAGAAAAGATAGCATTGCTGTGCAATGTTTCTCCATGTCACCTATACATTATTTTACATAATGCATAGCCACAAACTTCAGAAACCTCATTAGTGGTGAAATGCTCGATACTTCCACCCAGAGCCACACTATAATTTCGTGATATATGACGACACTGGTCAGAAAACACGTCTAAAGTTAATTCCATTCTGTTTGATAACAACAAGCATCATTTCCGAAATTAGGTCCCTTAAAAATTTTGATTGGCTCCTGCACAGACTTTAATGTTGACTCCGGCTTAAAATGCACACTTGGCAGGAGTCCACTCCTGCTCCATGGTCATCTCTGGTGCTTTTGCATTTCAGAAACAACAGGCTATGTTTCTTAACCAGGGGGGCGTGTGTGCTGAATCATTAAAGTTGATTATATTGTTACTTCATTTAGAATGCCAAATGTCTGTTGAGTGCAGCGACAGGTGGTTATTGTGACTGTAAGGAATGCGTATCGAATTTTGCTGACTCAGAAATGCTAACCCAACACTAACCACCGGGACATCTCACTCCTTGGCCTCCCTGGAAAATTATAAGCCAAGTGCCTTGAAAATAGATGCCACGGAATAATTAAACCAAAGCTGGATGATACCCAGTGCGGTTTTCGTCCCGGACGTGGCATTACAGACCAAACTTCACTCTCCAGCAAATTTTCGAGAAATCTTGGGAGTATGCTAAAAACGTCTACACATGTTTTGTCAACCTCGACAAAGCCTACGACCGGGTTCCTCGTGAAAAACTTCGGGGAGTGTTGCGGGAGTGCGGTGTTGACTTGTTGCTGAACATCAAGACATTGTATTCCTTCTCAGAAATTTGTGTCCATGTCGGCGGGGGGGATTAAATCACAACCGTTCACCGTGGGTGTTGGACTCCGACAAGGGTGTTTGCTTCCACCACTCCCAGTCATAACCTACATGAATTGGGTAGACAGTCACAGCCGAGTCTAGGAGGGTGTTACAGTTGGAAGCTGCAGGATCAAAAGCGTTTACTTTTCATCTGAAGGTTTAGTGCTGCTTGCATCCTCTGAACAGGGTCTTCAACTTGCACTTGATCGGTTTCCTGCAGCGCGCGACCATGCCGGAATGCACTGCAACATGTGAAGAAGTTCAAGCACCTTGGGGTGGTATTGACGAGTGACGGAAGGCGGAATGGGGAGATTGATACACGGATTAGTAAACCAAACACATTTCTGCGTGAGCTTTATCGCTTTGTGGTCACAAAACGGGAGCTTTCAAACACCACAAAACTGCGAGTTTTTATATTGGCCTTTTTCCGATCCTCATCTATGGTCATCAATCTTGGGTAATGGCCGAAATAATATTATCCCAAGCGCAAGCGGCAGAGATGGGATTTTTGCGAAGAGTTCACGGCGTGACACTTCGCGACAAAATGCGCAGCTGTGAAATCCGCAAAACTTTGTATATAGAGCCACTTCTCCGAATAGAGAGATCCCAGCTACGTTTGTTCAGCCACGTGGCCAGAATGCAACAGGAAAGACTGGCGAGGCAAGTCCTGCTGGTTAAGCTCACGGGAAAGCGGCCCAGAGGTCGACCAAGGACCAGGTGCTGTGATTTCGTTTCCGACCTTGGAGTGGAGCCAACAGACCTATCAGAGGTTGCTGTTGACCGTGAAGTATTTCGAGTCCTCCTAGGGCTGTTGCCCCCCC
>JGI24021J15306_10003068_pt1 | contig 18621 bp, 14 predicted proteins | sample Ectturendosymbi1_FD_15306 | JGI IMG/M metagenome (IMG submission 15306)
GCCCAGGGCCAGGCAAAGTGGGCCAAGGTGGCCTAAAAGTCCTCCACTTATGACGTCACTCACAAAAAACCCGCACCCCCCAAGCAAAAAAATTTTTTTCAAGTGCAGACTAGAAGACTTGCAGCATCTTTTGAGACTTTTACCGGGTCTGTAGAGCATACCGGACCGGAGAAATTCCCGCGCAAAGCCACGTGGATTTAGGTGTTTTTTTTTTCGAAAATCCCCGAATCCTAGCGGACGCCAAAGTGTTAACTCTCAAATCAACATGTCATGCACAAGCATCGCATTCTGGCTTTGATCTTATTGACCTGTGTGGATATCATGTATGCGATTGTGCACTTGACAAGATCTGTGCTGCATGCATCTGTCTTGTGACAAAATCCGCAGCAGGTCACATGCCAAGTGTAACAGTAATTTTGTTCATAATATGTTTTTTTGAACTCTGAAATTGTTGAAAGTACATGCATATACTTGTAATTTGGTCATTTTTTTATAAATTACAAGTATAATTGCAATTACACAATAACAAAAAATGTCAATTATAATTCCAACTACTTGAAAATATGTAATTAATTACATTTAATTACAATTGTAATTGGTCCAACGATACTTATATCTGGCACAAAACCAGATACAGCTTTCAAAGTTGGATATGTCTATTTAGTCATTAGAAAGCGAAAACCGGATACTGTTGTTTAGACAGTACCTATAAAGTTGTTTGATAGCACTAATCATTAAAACTGTGCTAATGGTCAGAAGAGAATGATAAAACTTTCTTGAAGTGAATTCACAATATGGCATTGCATGGCCAGGTGAAATCGGTTTGCATATACTAGCTGTTTTGAGTTAATGATGCCATATGCCTGGTTCATTGTTGCAGGTCTCTTATGACTACAGTAATGATTTGGTAGCAATATGATGGTATAGACAAGATTGAACATGTTAATTTGTATAAATCTGTATGGTTAATTAGTCTTTGGTTGATCATCTTCAGGGAAAGCTCATGTAAAAATTGTATATACTTTTCAAAGTAGCACTTAGGTTGGTCCTTTACTTCCGTGTTATTTCCCTTAACTGATGTTTTGCAGAGTACTATTGGAAACAGTATAGCAAACCAAAACTTCACGATGAAGCATTTGGTATTGGTATGCGTATTGTTTTTTCTGTATAGTGCTATTGGTGAAGAGAAAAAGAAACAGCTACGCATTGGAGTTAAGAAGAGACCAGAGACATGTGATATGCGCACAAAAAAAGGTGATAATGTTGAAATGCATTACACTGGCACCTTGGAAGATGGTACAGAGTTTGACAGTAGCATTGGACGTGGAACTCCTTTCAAGTTTGCTCTTGGAACAGGCCAAGTCATTAAGGGTTGGGATCAAGGACTATTAAATATGTGCATTGGTGAAAAAAGAAGACTTGTTATTCCTTCTCATTTGGGTTATGGTGAACAGGGTGCACCTCCCAAGATACCTGGAGGGGCAACTTTGATATTTGAAGTTGAACTTCTGAATATTGATAGAAAGAGCGAACTTTAATCTAGTTTGCCCACATATGATTGCCATAATTCCACATTATTGATTGATTTAACTGCAGACTTAAATATATGTGGACAAGTATGCAATGTTTTGATGCGTATCATAACTGGATTGGTGCTGTGAAAATGAATGGTGTTGTAATGAGTTTGGCATGTTAGTTCTAAATTGAACTTGTGTTTGTTTTTTTAGGACAGTTGAAATATGAGTGCAGTGTGAAACGTTATTGCTATGTGTACAACTCCTGATCCAACGATTGTTTTAAAAAGTGTGATGAATTTTTGTTTGTTTCCCATAATATTTCCTGGGAAATTACACGCTTTATTTTTGTGTTAAATCTACCTAATTGACATGGTTAATTAACTTGCTATCATACAGATTGTGCATATGTTTATGCGCAAGGGTTTTTAGCCAAATTTTGATGACAAAAGCTATTTTGCCTACTGTAATGGCAAAATTTATATCTGAACACAATAGTCATACTTTAGTGTAACAGTTAAAATTTCGGTTAATTATTTTGCTGCAACAAATTTATACAAATTTTTTCACTTTCTCACAACAGTATAAATGAAAAATCTACGATGAAGATGTTTGTTTTTGTGATAAGCTTTGTAAAGAAATTACAAAAAGATTTCTCACTGAAAAGTTTTTTAAAACAACCTTTGTTTATGCAGGCTTAGATATATTTTGTTGAGACCTTAAAAATATGCATGTACTAAAAATTGTGTTAAACTGTGCAACTTTTTGAAATAGTTATTTTACAGCCAAGGTTCAACAACATTATTTAACCAAACTACGCCTGGTAGTTTTACTAGAAGTTTTGTGTACAAGTACATAAAATGCTATTGATAGCTAGACTGTTGAATTGTATTGTCTCAGAATTTTTTGCCATTGCTCATATAAATAGGCTTTAGCATTGATAGACAAGATTAGTAACAAACATATGTAATATTTTCTGAGTGCTATTTATCTAATCTGTTGTTCAGTGGATGCAGCCAACTGCTCAATTGGTTCAGATTTATCAAAGAAGTGTTGATTGACTGTTTAGCATGACATGACTTAAAAAGTGCATCAGCGCATGGAACTTGGCAGCAGAACACAGTATGTATGCCAACATTTTGATGTACAATTTTTTCAAATTCGCCTTACATGGTTTTGAACAAACAAGTGCACTTCACATTTGCTCATGTGTGTAGCAGGAAAGTGTTAAAAATCATTTAGAATTGGGCATTTCAAGCCACACCAACGAAGTAATTAGCATGGATTTTTAGTGTGGTGTACAGTTGTTAATGTTGCCAACATCAACATGGTAATATTTCAAAATGTGTTTCATAAACATTTTGCAGTCCTTAAAAAGTGTGGTTCATATGAGGATTGATTCATGAGCACAGACAATATTGAAACATCTTTTGGATAGCACTTTATTGCTTTTGTGACATCTACTCATGTGGCAAACAAAGCTTGAAAGTGTTGCATGTTCAGTTTGAAAACATGTTCAGTTTACCTGTCAGTTTTTTCATGTATGATTTTGTAATCAACTATTAATACATGTGCTTCTCAGAAAAGCTTCACAAAGCTGTATCAACACTTGCTTGCAAATTCCTTGCATTTTTCATTCTGCAATTTTGAATTGATTACAGTTTGATATGCACCCTGGTTGGCTTCCTTAGTCACTGACAATGATTGCTTTTTACTACTAAGCTTTCAATACTTTTTTATTATTCCATGTCTTTAAACTCATGTCAGAAAGACTGAACACTGATCCAGAGTTGTGTTTTATGATATATACTTTAAATGTTCCTTTTGGCTCACATCTTGAGTGGCTTGCACGATTATCTTAACTTGTTTGTGTGTGAAAGAATTTGCAGAGATGCTTACGTCTCTGTGATATCAAAAAAAGTCTAGGAAAAGAAAGCATCACTTTTGAGTTGTTTCATAGCTAGCATTGTGTCGTATTTTCTAAAGCAAAAAAACAAACAAAACTGTATCATGCTGGTTTTGTAATCAGAAATGTCAAGAACATTAAATATATTGACATGTTGCAAAATGTCTAGTGTCTACATAATGCTTACCATTGTACGGTTGTTTGCTGTATGCCAATTTGAATGATTAGTAAAGGTATTCACTTGGTTTAAACAATAGGTCTTTCATTAGTAATTGATTAAAAAAATATGTCAAGTCTATTTTCATATGCCAAGTAAATGGATTCAAAACCAAGTGCACCTGCTGCAGTTGAAAATAAATCTGACAGCAGTGCATCAGAATCTGACAAGAAAATGGCAGGTGTGGTTATTCTTGTGTTTCATATATCTCTTCATGTATTAGTCTATTTGCATGGCCTTGCTTCTGTATATTTACTCTTTAAATTTTCAGTACTTGGAACCAACAATGAAACAGCTTTTAGCTTAAGATAATTTCCAGAAACGAGAGACCCACCTGCTTGAAAGTGTTTTTAGTTTGTAATTACAAATGTATTAGTGTTTCAATCTGGTAGGAATTTGGGTGCTATATTCTAGTTTGGACTTGAAATGAGTAAATTGTGATTGACAGTTAACAGGATTTCTATATAATTCTGCCCAAGGTTGTGAGAGCAATAAAACAGTATAGGGTTATTTGAAAATTGATAGCATTTGTAGCAAACAAAGTGGCTAAATATTTGGTCATTATTTTTTGTTAAGATATTAAATGTTGGGTTTTTATGAACTGTACTTTTCTCAAGCTCTGCCAACCTCTAAACTATAGCATATAGTGCAGCTGTTCCACCCCTAAATGGTCAGTCCAGAAATGCATGCATAATAGTGGTGTTTACAGGTTTGTTTACTGGTCTGAAAAAAAAAATTTTTTTTGTGTAGCTAACACCTTTGGTGCCAGTGTACGAGCTATTCGTACTTCAAAATCTCTTGTTGAGGACATGTTTTTATGCTGTTTTCCTACCACTTTGCAACTCCATAACTTGCCAGCTGATTTTGCAAGTTCAAACACTCAAATGATGGGCCAAGTCTTCTGGATTGCAATGAAAAAGAGAAAAACTTTAGATTTCAGGTTTATGTGGGTGACATCATAGGTTTTAGGCGTACTTTGAAATCAGGCTTAAAAGACTCGGACTCGAGCCTAGTTTCCAATAAAAACTTCAGCGAAATACTTTGGCCTAATGGTTGGGCCCTAGGCCAGGTAACATGAGCCCAAAACTACTTCACTTATGACGTTACTCATAAAAAATCTACAACTCCCAACCAAAAAAATTTTCGAGTGCAGACTAGAAGACTGGCCAATCTGTTTGAGCCCTTGAACAGCTCTCTAGCGCAATCAGTGGAGGAACTATGGTGTTGGTAAGGCAACCGAAAACTGCTGGTTTTAGGCCGAAATCTTGGTATGAATATATCGTACGCCGGTTCTCAAAGTGTTATTTGTCTAATTAACTAATTACTCAAATATTTTTATTACTTTAGATCAGGGTTTTTTAAGGTGTTTTGGAGACCCGATTCAGGTCCCTAGAATTTCAAATTGGGTCCCTAGAATCAGAAATTTATAATCTGACCCCAAAATCAAGAGAAAATCAGATCCCTAGAATCAGGGAAATCAGGTCCTTAAAGATCCATACTGGGTACCAAACATTTTCCTACAAAAAACTGCTTTAGATCATGACTTTTGAACCAGAAACCCCAGTAGGTCATCCAAAGTAGTATCAAAAGACAAAACTTGAATTGCAGCCTAGTTTCCAATAAAAACTTCAGCGAAATACTACCATCTAACAGTTTGGGCNCAGGCCTGGTGATGTGGGCCAAGGTGGCCTAAAAGTCCTCTAGTTATGACGTCACTCACAAAAAATTTGCATCCCCCAACTGAAAATTTTTTTTCATTGCAAACTACAAGACTTGCTGAGTCTTTTGAGCCTTTGAACAGCTCTCTACCGCTTTCAGCGCCAGAGTTACCCTCGTGCAAAGCCACGTGCAATCCGGTTGTTTTGGCGCGAGCCGCTTGATTTAGACCAGCTCCAAAAGTGTTAAAAGTCCACCTATCATTTTCTAATTAAAACAATAATAAATCACTTAAATTATTTCTAGTATTTGCGTGCGCATGTGATGGTGTTGCAGGAATAACTACTCTGGTCTAATTGAGGCATAAAATTTTGTTTGTAGTGAGGTTCCAAGTCACAATGTCAAAAAAGGTTTGTGGAGAGGTTAATTGCCCAGGCAACAGGATTAAAATGAATCAGAAGTTGCATGATTAGACCTTTGACCTATCTTTACTACTACTATGCAATGATGAAACTGGCAAAAGTGGACTCTGTCACAAATGCCACATTTTGATGTAACACATGTCATCTACTTATTTTAATCACCGTCTTAGCTGTGCAATAGTTACAATTGTTAGATTTTGCATGAAACTAGTCTAACATATATGGCAAGGCTACCCAACGAGGTTGTTTTAAGTGGCCCATGATGTGATAAGTTTGTAAGCAGACTTTTTAGTATTTTTGTTTAGGCTCAAGTATATTTGCCATCAAAACACACCAAAATTATACCTGTTGTTTCTGTTATGGGCCTACCACCCAACAGCTCATGTAACAAACACTTCGAAAAATGTCTATTTTTTAGATTTGGTTTACATCCATACAAGCTGGCAACACTGCATGGAACTATAGGACGCATTATTACCTCATGTTATCGTATAAAACTTATCAAAATCAAGGGATTTGTTACATCACAATAGCTTGTTGTTACGTCACAAAAAACGTCTGTGGCCTGTAATAAATTTCCTCATGTGAAAGTGGCCTGCAACACTAAAAAGGTTGGGCAGGCCTGCTCTATGGTAATAGTCTATGACATGTTTTTGCAGTGAAGTGGCCCTACTTCTCAGAATTCTTGTGATATGTCACTGCAGGTAAAAAGTTACTTCCAGAAAAAAAATTCTCAAAACAAGTAATTATGAAGTAGTTTGCCATTGATACCAAAACAAAGTTTCAGAAATGTACCAAATACAAATTATAATGAATTACCTTCAATAAAATTGTCAAAATGTCACTCATGTCACATATGGATTACCTTAAGACACGTGCAAACTGCTGGTTTTAGGCTGAAACCATACTTGCAGCTAAGGTGTTAATATGCTGTGCTGTTTCACTGCATGCTTGTAAACAAGTTTGGTTTATTTCAGCAATAAGAAAATTCAAATTTGACATTTCATGTTTACCTTGAAATTTTTTGACTCTTGATTTGTGCTGTTGTAAAATAATGCATATGATTGTTAGTCCACATGGAAACCATGAAACATGCATTATATTTAGAAACTAATAATTTGCTAGCTAACTTAGGACTGAAGTTTGAAAGGTTTTAGGAATCATAATTTAGTTGTGGCAAACTGAAATGATCAGTGCAAAATGCCAGTAAGAGTAAAGTGAGTTAACTATAAACGCTTTTCTAGTTTATTCAGCAGTCAATTCTTGGTTGGTTCATTCCTGCTTGTGGCTCCTCTCGTATATAGCTGTAGAATCTGGTAAAACCCACCTCCATAAAGATGCTAATCACTGCTTTCCGTGTTTGTTACAGTGAATATGAAATACATCTCATTGTTGTGTCTTGTCATTCAAAATGCCACATTAATATTAACAATGCGGTATGCACGAACAAGAAGTGGTCCACAATTTTTTGCCACCACAGCTGTTGTGGGATCAGAGTTGTTCAAACTTGGTGCATGTTTGCTGATCATCCTGGTGAATTTCAAAGGTATGTTCATGTGACATGTTATTTAAAGTGACTGAATGTTGCACTGTAACTGTCAAGGGTTTTCAGTGTTTTTCAATATGTGGTTAATTCTTGCTCCAAGAGTTGAGAAAGTGACAGATTTCTTGTCTTTGAAAAGATAAAAGTAAAATCCAGTGTTTTCTGAATTTAGGTAGAAATGCTTCTGTGCAGCCATATTACTCCCCAATAATAGCCAAAATATGTTATCTGTAAAAAACACCATGAAGCAATACAACAAAGAACAAATCAGAAATGCAACTGACTTGTGAGGTAAACTTTCAAATTTTCTTGCTGTCAACAGCCAGTGGCTTATTGTGTTTTTATGAAGTGTAGATGAGCCTGATAAGTTAATCATACTCCCTACAAGTTCCTAAAGTTAGCAATTCATCAAATTCTGAATACTATAGAGATAGACTGATATATCAGGCCGATATTTGGGTTTCACCAATATGTCGGTATCGGCCTCAGTTGGTATTGACAAAACGTTGTTGTATTCCTAACGCATCCAAACAACTTGCACAAGAAAGCACAACAAACCAAGTCAAGATAGCAGCTATCTTGCAGTAACGCTAATAGGTGTGTTATCATAAACAAGCAGGCAAGATGAACCATGAAGCACACGTTGGCTGTTGCAGCCGAAACAAAAGCATCAGGATTACTGAGATCGATGAAAAATGATAGCAAAATACTGAAACTACTGCAATTTGAAAAATTTTAGCTCATAAATTCTGATTTTTTAAGTTTTTGAAAAAAGGTAAGGCATAGAATACATCACATTTTTGATAATGAAGCAGAAAACAAGATTTAAAAATTTTGGAAATAACGGTTATTGGTATCGACTATTGCTCCATGAATGGCCGATATATTGATATCTGCCCCTAAAAGCCATATTGGTCGATCTCTACTAATTTTTAACTGATTTGCACCAGCTATTTTGTTTAGTCTTATGAGTGTGAAGACATTGTTCATTGTATGACCTAAATGCATTGCTGTCACTTGGAAAAGAAATCTACATTAATTATTTCCCCAGTCTGCAGTTAAATAAGTATATAAATCTTCGCCTGATGCAAACTACGTTGAGTTCAAAATCTGTACTTTTATGTCACTGCCTCCCTTTCACCTGGTTTGAGCAATTGGTTCAGGTGGTTTCCTTGGTAAACACAAATTATGACTGGTAGGTGGGGTTTTCAGTCAAAGACTGTTGATCTATTTTTGCCTAGGCAAAGTAGACTGGGATGTGAGTGATAATGACTTTGTTTAATTAAGGTGCTAAATTTTGGTGAAAACAATTCCAAATTTGAATTAGTCTAAACAAAACCAAAATTTGCAAAGATTAAAAATTTTTTTTCCCCATTGTGAAAATTTTTCCCATATAAAATTTGTTTTCTCATTGTGAAAAAAAAACTTAAATCATTGAACTATAGTAAGTAACAATGTAATGCACACGGTGCTAAATGGAAAATATTACTCATACACCCTCAAAGTTTTGTGAAAATGCTTCCCAGCTTCAAGAATGTTGGCAGTCTTTTGCACATAAGCTGCAATATTCTACATTAACATCTAAAGTACAAGATTTTTCACTAGTGATCTGTGTTTTTACAACTGTTTTTATGGTGAAACAAGGTGGTCATTTATGGCATCATTGGGAAGTGCACTCAGAGGTGTGTGGACAATAATGAACACAAATCATGCGAGCCCATCCTAATGTTGTCTGATGTATAGTGCCTCTCTGATAGCAGACGTATTTACAGCTACAATCTTCTGAAGAACAAAGTCTAAGTGCTTGGTATCCTTGCCTGAGAGTTCAGACGATCGCCACTGACCTCAAAGTGGCTGCTCAAATGCTCACTTTCCAATGCATCAACTCTTATTTTTGAAACAGAATGCAAAGCTGTGTAAAAAACAATATTGCAACAGCCAATGTCTTACCTAAAATGATTTCGTGTAAACAACTGGTTGTTGCGCTATTGTTTTGTATAATTCTTGTTTTGTTGAAAATCACAGTTTTATTAAATTGTTGTAGAAGATTGGAGCAGTGTGCTTCAAAACCATACAAACTTTCCCAAAAATGAACTTCAAATGTGCTTGTTTAGCCATGCAACGCACTTAACTCAACCACCCAGTTTCACTAGATGGTGATTTATTGGTTTATAAACATTGTTGCATTGGTTGCAACGCATGTTGATTTTTACAAGAATAGCAATTTTGGTCGTTTGGTGCCATGTTGTCCTCTTGATGCTTCTTAAAATGCTGACGGGTCTTTGGCTTACTGTTTTGGATGACTTGTTTTGCTACTCTGAAAACACACAATCATGCGGAAAATAATTTTATGGTTAAGAAATCATGCAGTTGCACTGTACACTACCTACTACAGACACAAACTCTTTTAGTTAATATTAGTTCAAGTTCTTTTTGTGAACCCTCAGTTATGCCTACTTGGGTATGGTTTTTAAAAAAACAGGGAAATTACCCTTTATTGTTGCCTGTGATGGCAAACTGTTGTCAGTTGAAAGAAACAACAAGAATTATAATGCCCTCAGACATGTTTATGTTAGTGTCAAATGAAATTAACAAACACCTTCTGTATAGCATTGAATTACAGCAATATCATTATCTACAAACCAATTCTGCCAAGATAGAAGTGTTCACCTTCTGCCTCCACAATAAATATACAAGACACACACTCTCACTCTAATGGGAAAAGACCAACCTCAGACACTGTCTCCTACTGGCAGTGGGTTGTGCCTATTTGTGACCAGGCTTGCCCTAAATTTTGATACCTTAATGCCAGCAGTTATAGATGTTCAGAACGCATGAGATAGGGAGTCTGTGGGACAGAAGCTTTTGTTTTGTAATTCTGAGAGTCAATGAGAATTGAGAATCTTTTGTACTTATTTTTTTTGAGAATCTTTTGTACTTAAATCTTTTGTACTTATTTAAATCTTTTGTACTTATATTGAGAATCTTTGTACTTATAATCTTTTGTACTACACTTATTTTTTATTTTTCACGACAAACAGATTACACTTTACAGAAATGTACGTAATATATTGATTGTACATTTGACAATCCCTGAATTTTTTGCAAGGACCACACCTCTGCTTGCAGGTGCATGGATGTCTTTTTGGACAATAAAATTTCATATAAAAACGTTTGGAAACTTCTAGAACAAGTGGTTCAAGAGCTCCAGTGATGCTCAGTCAAACGACCATCCCAATATCTAGAGCAGTACCACGTTCGTTTTTTGGTTGAGCATACATTGTTTGTATGAAGCAAAAATGCAGACAGGACCGAACAGCTCGCACACCAAGCACTGGAGTACACGGATCAACATGTAAAGCTGAGGTTCCACAACATGAGAAACTGGAATTTACATAACATTGCTCGAAGTCTTAGATGCGCCCTTGCGGTAGAGCGGCAGCAGATCTTCCAGATGTACCGCAGGTGCTACGCGAACAGATATTGTTGCGATCGGAAATCCCGAGCGGCATATGCGCAAAGCTTCGCACCGTGGCAGCAAGCAACGATAGAGATCAGCCGACGAGATCACTCTGTTGTTGCTTGTTCGCGCCACACACATATTTTTGTTCTTCGCGCACATCCCGTTCGTGGTGAATCACACAATCAACGCAACACCACCGGAGAGGTTGCAACAATATGCTTTAAAAAAAAACAAGTGTGGGGTGAGCAACACGCAAAGAATATGTATGATGTACATGCAAACTCTATCCCAAAAGTAAGTGAAATGCGTGGTTCTTAATCTTTTTTCACATATCTTACTCCTTTTATGAAACACGATTACCAGGTGTACCTCCAGTAAACTCAGTGGTGCTCATTTCTTTAAAATATGAAATTTGTTAAACTCTTACAGTTTAGAATAATTTATAAAAATTTACATTTGCTGCAATTTATGGTTAAGTAAATTTACCCCCAGGCTGTTTTTTTTCACTGAAACATTTCGGTCATTCGTCTCACAGCTGTGTTAAAACTCGCCGTAACAGCGTTTTTAGCCTATATTTTTAGACATTCTGACCAAAATGACTTAATAGGTCTATGACCGAAAAAAAACAGCCCCCAGGGATAAATTGACCCCAGGTTAAGAACCACGGATTTAGAACAAATAAATACCAAAGATTTCATCTTATGAGTTAGCCATCTGCAACTGGCATGTACTGCATTTTCCAATTGTACTATTCAAGCCAGGGTTTTTCAAGGCGTTTTAGGGACCCGATTCGGGTCCCTCAATTTCAAATCGGGTCCCTAGAATCAGAGAAAATTATCATCGGGTCCCTAAAATCAGATAAAATCGGGTCCCTACAGATCCAAACCGGGTTCCTAACATTTTCCTTAAAAAAAAACTGATTCAAGCAGTCAAATCTCAGTGAGGAAGACTTTCACACCAGCAATAGATTTAGCGTTTTTTCAATTAATAAACTTCTTTATTAAAAACATCTTGTCGCAACTTTCATTAGCTCAACTTCACATTCTTAGACGAGAACGCGCGGCTTCCAATACGATTGAGTCAATTGAAAAAGTTGCTTAAGCACACTAGACAGCACAATCGTAATGGCACCAACGAGAAGTTACAATAGAATTTGCTACGCACTTTAACTACGCCAAAAGTCTGCAAATAAAACATCAAAACAAGTGGAGAGTAGCCGCTTAAACTGTTCCACACGTGTCAGTAAAGGCATTTGCCTCCACAACGTCTGTCAGGCACTTGGATACTTCAGGTCTGTTAATTTATTTTTTGAACTTATCTTTTGTTTCATTAGGCAACGTGACGGCGTGGGCTTATCACCTGTACGAAAGCATCATCCTGAAACCTCACGACACCTTAAAGCTGTCAGTGCCCGCCTTGATATACACGCTACAAAACAACTTGCTGTACGCTGCTGTGTCCAACCTGCCTGCTGCCACGTTCCAGGTGAGCCAATTATATGGTTCGAAGGAATTTGTCTCAGGAAGAGTTATTCTCAACCTCTTTGCTTACGTGACCCGGATAACTTTTGGAAAAAATTGCGTGGCCCATACCTTGTTAGCATACGCCAGTGGTGGCCAACTGGTCTTCGACTGGGATCGACTAGAAAATTTCTTGATAACTCGCGATCGACCAGTCAGTAACAAAAGTCACAAGTACAAAATATCATAAAATGCAATGTTTTTTACTTTTATGTAATTTCTGAAATATTTATTGAAAAGTGTTCTTTTCAGGTATCTTGTCAATTCAATGTAAAATCAGGCGCGATCGACGTGTTGGCCACCCCTGCCATACGCTATGCTTTTGTACGCATAAATAAATACACTGTAAACAGGATTCGTACGTGGTATTGAAAGTATTGAATTTCAAAATCGTTTTCAGGACCTTGGAAAAGTATTGAATTTGGCCAAAATGTACATTACGTACATATTGAAAAGGTATGAAAATTTCAAATGGAAACGAAATCATAAGTATCTGAGCAGAATTTTACTGAAGGCAAAGGCTGAAGAGGATTTCTGGCACTTCTTTTTCTTAGTGATTCTGTTCAGCAGTACATCATTTATGCAGTGTTATGCAAGGTGTAAAATTGAGTTTCATGTTTAAGAATTTGTGAAAATGAAGAGAAGGAATGGTATTAAAGTTCTTAAATGTGGTTTTGAAAAGGTATTGAAAAAGTATGGAAAATGATTTTTTCAACTGTTTGGGAACCCTGAAAGTGGAGAATTTAATCCTGTATGCAATTCTGTGAGAGTCTTGCTACTGAACACAATGTGTTTCCACGCTGTTGTGATTAGATGTCTAGGTAACTGTATCCTAGCATATTTTTATCTTAACTCCGTGGCCCACTTAAAAACTGCGCTTTACAGGTTGAGAAACCACTGCTTTAGAGTCAGACTGCAATACCGCCCTGTAAGTGCCATTCAGCATAGTGGGCGAAGTGATGCCTAGACCCACAGTGCAGTTGTTTTAGAGTTGCTGGTTGGGGAACAATTGTTGATCTTGCTTGCCTTTTGCATCAAAAATGAAAGTTTTAAGTTTTAAGAGGATCGTGTGAACAGGCGCTGAATTTGCAATTCTTCCACGAGTGCAAAATCTGCGACGTCACAATTAAATGGACGTCATAAACCACTTAGGCAAGTGGTAAAACGTAGCTAAAGGGAGTGCTGTACTATTTTTTCTGCAAACATGCGTTGTCTCTTCACAATCGAAGAGTGGGAATCAGACCGCTGTGAAAAAGCGGCCGGAAACTTGATGAAAAAGCGAAAATGGTCGAGCGTGCGGGAAATGACGTCGAACACGAGCAGAGGTGGGCACTACTGGCAAGGATTGCGGGAATGCCGTACACGGCGCCCGGGTTATGTGAGCAATGGCAGCTCAAGGATACTACTTCTTTAGGAAAATCTGTTGCATTCGTTACGCCATTGTGACGCACTTGATAATGCAACACTGGATTCTTCTAATCGAGAAATATGTGTGCAATAGCTGTTCACCCGATGTACAAATCCACGCCTCGATTGCTTTATCGTCAACGATATGAAGGTTGACAAGCATAGTGAAGAGCGTGATGTTGACGTTTAGGCAACTCGTTTAAAGAGGAGATTGAAACGGATCGGATTTTCATAAATTGTTGCTGTATTGCCACAAGCCGGGTCAGCGGGTCACTGCATTTCTGAGCTGCAAGCGCCTGTGCTCTTTCAAACGAAAGCCTTGCGGCAACAAACTGCAACGTTGGCGGTTGCGCCCAAGGCACATCGAGGATGGTGCAAAATATCAAAAACTACTTCCGGTGATATCAGTCACAAAATATGCCTCGTGTTTTGCTTTAGAGGTGGCTGCGTTTGCCTGAGCCCACCCGGCCTTGACTTGCCGTGAAGTGGAACGAAATTGGGCGTGTGCAACGAAGAAAATATGTCGTTTTTCACAAATGTTTTAGCGATTTTCCAAGAAAGATTGGATTAATCAGCAAAAATCAAACACAAAATGATGACATTGTCCTGAACGTGTTTGTATATCCACTTCCCATCCAGGCTCTGCCCTATAGAAGGAAAGGCAGGTGGATGCCACTCGGCAACCATTGTGTATGTCAGGGGTGGGGAACCTATTTACTATCACGGGCCGAATGTTTTGTACATTATCGCTGGCGGGCCGCAAAATCAATTCATCTTACCTAAAATCCCACCTTTATCTAACTATGAGGAAAAATGACTTCTCTCGACTTGTTAAGTACCTGCTTATCATGGAACTTCGCTTTGACACGATGTTGTACTCTAATTTGGGCAACGAAAATTTTGGTGCGGGCCATATAAATTGTTCAGGGTTCCCACGCGGCATTGAAACTATTGAAAAAGTATTGAATTGTGAAAGCGGTTTTCAAGACCTTGAAAAAGTGTTGAATTTGGCCAAAATCTTCATAAAGTATTGAAAAAGTGTGGAAATTCTAAATTCAATCATTTGTTTATTCAAATTCTGTTCTTCAGCACTGATGACAGTTCTGCAGATGTTTTCTGCATTGTGTTCCATGAATAACATTTTCGAGAAATGAAGCTAAATGATGGTATTGAAGTCTTTTAATTTAGTATTGAAAAAGTATGGAAAATATTTTTTGAAAATGTGTGGGAACCCTGATTGTTTACGCGGGCTGCAGGTTCCCCACCCCTGGTGTATGTGTTTGAAAGAGAACTCAAGAAAAGTGATGCCATTTGAAAGTCAGAGCTGGTGATTTGGGAAGACATAGCCCCTAGATCTGCCACGTTTGGTCCACTTCGTGAGCGCATGTTCTGTTCGAGTGCTGTCGCACCGTAACAAGAATTCTGCCTTTTCCCGATAAATCTTGCATTAGTTTCGATTTCCTGCCTGAGTAGTGCATCTTTGCAACTAAAGAGTCATATTCGTCTCTCACTGATATCGCGCACAATGTTAACTGTCGTTTATCGGGCAGGAAATCCAGCTAACCAAACCCTCTGTGAAGTTTTTTCTGCCTTTTGAAATTTTCTCAGCCCAGCTTGGTGTGACTGTACCTACGATTTACTTCCCATTTGTCCGTAACAGTCGAAATGTCCGACATTCTGGCTTCTACTGTACGTGGATGCGTTCCTAACGAACCCCAGTGTATTGTCAGTTGTTGAAAGGCCCAATACATCACGAATGCAGATTTTGTGTGACAAAACGTGATGGGCTGGCAATTACCCACCAGTGAATCAGTGAATGACTTCGGATCGGGTAACTTCGGAGGGGAATTACAGTGTTAGGCTGTATAGCAAACAACAGAAAAACGCTTTCATCGCACGTTCAGAACATCAACTTTCGCATGCGCAGACGTGAGCTTAAGTAGTTGACCATGAGATGACTGAGTTGCGCGCAGTAAATTCACGCTCGGGTCAAAATCGTCGGCGGATCCCTGCAAACCGCATTACAAAGTAAAAGCAAACAGCGTTTTGGACGAATATTGAGCCGCTCTGTAAGTCTGTCGTACGAAATTGCCACTTAAATTAAGTTGGTAATTTCGGTTGCAATTTTGGGACCTCGAGTAGTGGGCACGTTCGTTGGTTCGGGCAGTGCGTGCCTTCGTCTCATGATGATGTCATGTACGGCAAGTTCTTAAAATGAAATCGTCTTTTTTTGTGGGGAAGGGGGCAACTGCGAATCCGTAAGAGCTTCAGGCGCAAGTGTACCTTCCGAGTCGAGAAACTCGCAAAAGTGTTTGAAGGTTGTGCAGTTTTCGTGTCATCATGCAGACTCGCTGACCTATTCCAATCTCCAAAGAATCGCCGACCAATATTTGCCAAAAACAACGTACATTTTGTCGTCAGGTGACTTACCAGTTGAAAATCCTGACAACAGCCATGTTTTCGGTGGGCCTACTGGGAAAATCACTTTCAAGGTTGCAGTGGGTCTCCATGCTGGTGCTGTTCACGGGGATCGCCATCGTGCAGGTATGTACTTCGCTTGTTGCTTGCGTTACTGAGGCTTAAATTTAAAAAATGCTTGTAACTTGCGCGCTCCCACGAACAAGTCCAGCAACAACGAAAACGAGTTGTCATATAAACAGTGTTTGGCACCGACTGCAAAGTCGAAAACACAATGCAAACATAGTTTTTGGGTACAGAATGAATTTTTGCAATGCACTGATGATGATAACAGGAATTATCGAAACGTTTGCAGGAATAAATTTTTTTGTGAATTTCTTTTTCTAGCCAACTGCAACGGTGCGTCGATTATCACTGTGGCGTGCCTTAGTTGTCATCGTTAGTGTTTTTTTGGTTCTTAACCGGAGGGCGCGCGAGGCCTTACGTGCTGCACAACATGGAATGTTTGATCAATAAATCTACCAAAAAATACATTTGCTTTTACAACTTATTGAATGTTACGGAGGTTTGAAACAATGGGCGATTGTTTGAGGGAGGCGTGGTAGAAAAAAGCTTAAGAACCACTGTTTTAGGTTATAGAGTATTTTGGGGGACCAAAACGTTCCATCAAATGTTTCCAAAGGTCCCTCAAAATACAGTAGAAAGTTGCTTTGCTACCACCATCAAAACAGGCTGAAAACTTGCTTTACGACCATTTCGGTATTCAGATAATATATTTGCCTCCTCTCAAAATGTCTTTGCGGTGAACAAGGTCAAACCTTAAAAAAAACTGGTCATCGTAAATCGGAACTTTTTGCAATCCAGCTGCTTCATCCGTAGTACAGCAGCAATTGTGGTGGATTTGCTTTTATTATTCTTTTGTTCTGTCATTCAGGTCCAAGTCCAGGCCGGCGGCCAAAAGACTGTAACAGACGTGGAACAGAACGCCCTGAAAGGGCTGATCGCAGTCATCATTTCTTGCATCTCGTCCGGCTTTGCCGGCGTTTACTTCGAGAAGATTCTCAAAGGTTCCAAGGGGTCCGTGTGGCTCCGAAACGTCCAGCTGGCGTTTTTCAGCGCCGTTTTGGGGGTGTTCGGCGTCTGGAGCAAGGACGGCGTTGCTGTGGCCGAGAAAGGCGTTTTTTACGGCTTTTCTCCCCTCGTCTGGTTTATAATCGCTATTCAAGCTTTTGGCGGACTCCTGGTGGCGGTTGTTATTAAGTTCGCGGACAACATTTTAAAGGGCTTCGCCACCTCGATTTCCATCATAGTCTCGACCATTGTTGCAGTGTTTCTTTTCAACTTCAGCCTGACGCTGATGTTTGTGGTGGGTACGACGATGGTGTTGGCGGCGGTGTATATGTACAGCTTGCCGAAGCCTGAACCGTCCCTTCCGGCTAGCAAATGAGCGACGTCGATCGTTAGAAGCGTGTTCCTGCTGTAGTTTCTCCGTTTGTTGCAGAACCGCTGCGTGCACTTCTCATTTAACCATGTATCGCGTAGCGGCTTGCAGCTAGTTAGAACACATAGCCATACGCCTCGAGCCATTTTAAAACACGCAGCAATATTTGCACCAGGGCTGCGCAGCCGGAACTTAAATTCAAGGCTCCGGCTCTAGACATCTAAATTTTTTGGCTGCGACGTCGGCAACGCTGTGGTCCTGAGCTCACGAACGATGTTACTTGACCGTTTCTTTGCACTTATATTTTGCAATTCCCGCAAAAAAACAGGCGAGATGCAGTTTTGCGGAAGCTGTGCAGTGCAACCAAAGGCTCCAGCGTAAGGAACCGTCGAGACTTGTTTTGACACGATGTTGTCACGCAAGTCCCAAGATTTCAACTTTCGGTTGGCTTGCGTGCGGTAATACCCGATATACACATATTTATACGACGCAGTCTGCTGGTCATAGTTAAAATGACGTTATGTGCACCACGTGGGTCGATTTCTGGTCGCGCTTCATTGCGCAGTGCGCCGCAGAAACCAGCCGGCTGTCCAGCGTAAACACGTTCTGCGCTTGTTTTTTTTATGACCTGTTTGTAACTGCATTGGTGTTTACTGTATACCCGCGCATTTCGCAAAGGCACCAGTTGTCGATTGTTTGATGCTCTAGTTTTTGTAGTGTGCTGAACCATCCACGACGCTTCGATTTTTAGTCGGACGGTGCAACTGGGCTAATACTGTATAATAGTCAGTGATGTAGAGCCGGCGATTGCATTAGTTCTCCAGTTTTTCGATTTTTGTCTCAATGTTCAGCGCGCTTTTGACATTCTGTGGTTTTTGTGTCGCAACGGAATTACGGGGTGTTACGACCAAGTTTTTGAGGGGGCGTTAAAAAGAAACCACACACACAGGAGGGAGGGGTTTAAAGTCCGGGCATTTAACAAAGAAGCTTACCACAAATGCTGCGCTTTACTCGCGACTGGTAGCGGCAGTGAGCACACGCATTTTACGGCTTCGCGGCCGCCTTTTAAAGAAACAGTTTTGTTGTCCCACCGATTCGTCCAGTACCTTTCAGC
>JGI24021J15306_10003069_pt1 | contig 18620 bp, 10 predicted proteins | sample Ectturendosymbi1_FD_15306 | JGI IMG/M metagenome (IMG submission 15306)
CGGTTAACCGGCAGAATTATATCCGGATATCAGACAGAAAAAAAACTCCGGTTAATCGGTTAACCGGTTAACCGTTATCCGGATAATCCAACCCTAGCCAGGGGGGGCAGAGGGTCATGCCCCCACAAATGTTTAGAAAATATAGTCATTTTGTGCTTTGAGAAGCGTTTTTCTAAACAAAATAGTGTTATTCGCCTAAAATTAAACATTCTGGTATACACTGCCGAATATTGACAGCATACACTGCCGAATACTGTTTATGCATTTTTTATTTTTAGGGTCTGAGGGGGGCATGGCACAGTGGCCTCCCCCTCCGTAGGCTAGTGATTGCGATTAAATCTGAATTGTAATTATGACTTTGAAGAATTTGTATTTAATTGCAAAATGCAGATAATTACTTAATTTGCTTGCTGATGATAATGAAAATCATATGTTGATGGTGATTAACTGTTGGACCTTGGATCATGTTTGTAGTTATTTTTAATAAAACTTCCCGTTGATTTAAGTATGTTTGCATTAAAATGTGAACATGTAAGATTTCTGCAAGATTTCATAGTCTGACCGAAATGTTCCCAGTCCGAATCGGCCAGACCGAAAAGTCGCGTAGGCTACCCCTTGGCAACCGTACGTGAATACCTCCAGACTTGGAAGCTAAAGCTCAGCACTACAAAAACAGTGTCGGCAGCCTTCCACTTTAACAGCAAGGAAGCTAAACGTGAGCGGAAAGTCAACCTCAACAATGAAACCCTGCCCTTCTTCTCCGATCCCAAATACCTCGGAGTAACGTTGGACAGGTCGCTAACGTATCGCCGACACCTTGAATCACTTCGCAAGAAGCTGCCATCACGCGTCGCACTCTTGAGGCGGCTTGCTGGCTCCGGTTGGGTTGCTGGAGCAACAACTCTGCGAACAGTCACCCTAGCCCTGGTGCGTTCAACCGCAGAGTACTAGGCTACTGTGCTCCTGTCTGGTGCCGCAGTGCTCACACCCGCCTTGTCGACCCCGCCATCAACGACGCCTTGCGAACTGTGACTGGATGCCTGCGTCCTACACCAACGGACAACCTTCCAATCCTCGCAGGCATCCAACCTGCTGAGCTTCGTCGCAATGGAGCCACAAGGTTGGCCCGTAGCCATTGGGGGATATTCATGGGCAGTGCCCATCAAATTATTTTGTGCCTCCCAAATTTTGTTGTGTCCAGAAAAATTTGTTTTAAACATATATTAAAAGCAAAAATCTTTCCTCACTAAAAATGCATTTTTCCCCCCCAAACCTTAATACCTGGCTTCGGGCCTGCGTCAAGGCCTGAAGAGCGACGAGGGCAAGAAGAGTTAGTTTTGTAACTCTATATGCAGCCAGGCGAAAGCACTGAAGCCAGGGGCGTAACGAGGGGGGAAAAGGGGGCACAATTCCCCGGGCGCCGAATCACTATGGGGGCGCCGAACGGCCGCGGGGGACGCCGAAAAGTCCCAACAATGTCACACGTACTTTCTTCAACACAGTATATTAGCTTCCGAAAGATCTCAGGTTCGAACATGGGGGCGCCAAACTTGCTTTTTGCCCCGGGCGCCATCTGAACTCGTTACGCCCCTGACTGGAGCCGTGGCCTATTTTGAAGACGAAAATGCACTAAAGCACGATAACAACAAACAGGTTTTCGCAAACTTACCCTAAAATGCTGACGTGTTTTGCAACAAAATCAAACCGGCGTACTGACAACGAACGTGCCAACTGTGAACACTGATTGCTGAACTCAGGTTTTGGAACCCAAGTCGTTGATTCCGCAATTAAAAATTATACGCCACACGTTGCTATTTTGTCGTATGAATGATGAACTTCGTTAAATTAATCTGTTGGAGAAGAGCGCTAGACTTTTTGCCAAAGAACACGACGTCATTTACCGAACTTCAACATCTCGCTCATCCAACCAAGGTGCCTGATGTTGCAGCCACACTGCTGCGTCGCCCTGAGCCACCTGAATGGAGAGTCGAACTCACGACCCTCGGTGCAACAGCAGTAGAGCTTCTCCACTCGAATAGGTAGGCTCTACAATTGCTGCTACGAGTTCAACGTTATATGTCGCGAATCCCCACGCCACACTGACCTGAGGCGGTTGAACTAAATGCAGCCCCTTGGGTGCTTAGCCCTGCCAAGCACTGCTGCAAGCCCCCCAAATTGAATTATGAAGCATATAAATCGGTGAAGTTTTTATCAAATTTTAGAATGTCAAACCCCCATGAACAAACGCAAAGACCCTATTGAATACTTTCTGGTGACGGTTCTGACTAAATGTAGCGCAAAAAATCGAAAAAGTCCTTAAAATTATCGATGTGTGTATTGCCAACAAAAAAAAATAACATGAACGAAAAACCTCATCGGTTCGGCAATCCAAGCGGTTTCATTCAAATCGACATAAAACGTGTAACATACGATCTTAAACGCCTTGTAGTTTCAATGGTAATGTCTTTGCGCAACATCAGTTTACCAAAACTAGAACTTGTACAGTCGCAGAAGGTTCGATTTTCCAGAATGAATGCGAACAAATTTGAAGTAAAGCAGGCTTGAATTTGATCATAGCTAACGCTGCGGCGTGAGTAAGCATGCAACATCCACAGTTCGTGAGCGGTATTCATCTGCGACAGCTCAGGCGTCATGCATGATCAGGTTAAAAAAATTCGAGAATAGTTTATCTTACTGTAATGCACGCGTGACTATCACTGAAGCAAACCAAAAGCCCAACTGCAAAAATACGAACGTATTCAGCCTTAAAACAGAGAAATCAATAGCTACAATACTCTGACTGCATGAAACCTTCGAGCACCAAAGGCATTCCGACTGGCAGGTTGCTTTCATATCGACCAACAGGACAGTTAACAACATCGTAGCTTGCTTGCGCTGCCCAAGTGTTTCAAGAATTAGAAAAAACAATTTGAAACTAGGAAGTGCTCAGCAACAGTCCACCAAGTGGACATGAGTATGAAGCCAGTGGCGTACGCAGAAAATATCCGAGGGGAGGGCCAAAGCATAGGCGTAGCCAGGGGACNGCCAAAGGGGCCATGTCTGTCCCCAAATCTGTAGAAAATATAGCCATTTTGTGCTTTGAGAAGCGTTTTTCTAAACAAAATAGTGCTATTCGCCTAAAATTAAACATTTTGGTATACACTGCCGAATACTGACAGTATACACTGCCGAAAACTGTTATACATTTTTTATTTTTAGGGTCCGAGGGGAGGGCCATGGCACAGTGGCCACCCCCTCCGTACGCTAGTGTATGAAGCCTAGTAAGTTTGTACATTATTTCAAGACTTAAAGTTGTCTAGGCTTTTTCAACGGTTTTCGCTTTATTCCAAACCATTAAGTCTCGTCATTCAAAACAAGTCTCGAGATCAGCCGCACGTTCTGTGACGTAATAAAAATCCCAAACTTTAAGGCAATGTTCTTAAAAAACAAGTTTTGTTTGGAGCAGGAGCGACACAAACTTTAATGAAGATTTTATAAATTTCGTAAAATTCGTCCTTCATTGGTTTTAATCCAAAATAAGCTTGAAATCCCTTTAGACCTTGAAGTAGTTTCGTATGGTTGATACTTCAGTTCATAGTTTACGGTTGACGCCAGCCGTAACATTACAGTACTTTTTGCTAAAATGTATAGGAAGTCTTGAGTTTGCCTCGCGCAGCTCGGCTACCACCAGGGCTACGAACCGTTTCGCAAATATCTTGAGGAACTCATGAACCTAAAACGCTCGCATTTGCCGTTTCGGAAACACTTCGTTCACAACACAACCAGCTACAAGCAGCAAAAAGAGTAAAGGCAAAGAATAACGATCGTTTTCTTACAGTCGATACAAGATTCGGTTTGAGGTACCTCGGTACGATATTCGCACATTCGGGCAATCCCCGACAGGTTAAAAGCTCGAGACGGAAAGGGAAGATATAAAGATAGGGCCAAAAGCAACATATTAATAATAATATTAACAGTCAATAAACGCTATATCGAACGAGCGTACAAGATATTTCCAAGCTTTATGTTTTAAGAGATTGGTATGCGTAGAGCCAGGCCCGCAACCAGGGGTGGCAGCCCGGCAATTGCACCCCAAAAATTTTGTAAAACATGTTTAGTTGTTAGGTACAACAACAAGTTACAATCATTTCGCCCCTCTCCCGAATATATCGGCTGGTTGCGGCCCTGCGCAGAGCCTTGGCCCGGGTCGCCAAAACCATCTCGGCGATTTATTTGCTTTGACAGCGTCGCGACATCCGTGCGTTACGAACGAGGGAAAAGTTTGCGCTGCAGCGACAAACTGTGACATGTTTCTATGCGACGAGTTAAAATTGCCACTTCCGGAAGCAAAAATCCCGAACGTAATCAATGACACCATACTTTCGTGTACTTCAAAATAGCAAACAGTGTAAAAAAAGAGTTTTCAAGACGATGTTTGTATGTAGCAAAAGTTTGATTGCTTCTTTAGATTTTAAACAGATAAACTTATAATTCCGTTTTCGTTACGGAGCAAAAATATTCGAAGAAGCAATTGATCAAAACAACCTGTGATTCTGTTTTTTTCCGTTACCTTGTCTTGTTTATTATCTTTAAAACAATTTTTTGTTAGCTTACGACAATGCATATAACGAAATATCACCATTATAGCAGCTACGAACAGTTTTTTGGTGACTTAGAGCGGTAAACTGCGGCCCTCCTTTGCAGAAACGACGCAAAAACCTGTAAATACGGTTGTTGGTAGAAAAAAAATTAAAGAGCTGCTGAAGATATATATCGTTTGAAAAGTTTGAAAAACCAAACCGTCGGAACGAAAGTCATTAAATAATTTTTTGGCACTGTCGTCACTTGATGGTGCCCGATAGTATAGTACTATTGCATGGTGCCCGATAGTGTAGTACTATTGATAGTTGATAGTACTATTGAAACTGTCCTTGAAAACAGTTTCTACGGCAAGTGCCCACAGGGACATTAGATGCATCGCCTGCATGCTGATGGGCATAAAGAACGCTCGAATTGATCGAAAACAAAGCATCTACAGCTCACGCTCAAACAGCGTTTATCTTCTGAATTGCCCGTACACATCAGCTCATTCACAGCACAGTTGCACTCATATACGCACCGGGGTGGGCAGTCCGCGACTCACGTCACGTGACGAGGCATTGAAAGAGGATGATTACGAGTTGTGTGATATTGGTTTTTTTTGCCGTTGAAGCAAAAAACAAGTTCTAAAAAAGAGAGAGCGGGATAGAAAAAAGAGAAAGATGATTTTCGGTCAAAAACGGCGCGGTTCCATCACTATTGCCCGGCCTGCACCGACAGCGGCCGAAACGCAAGTCTTGTTCAAATAAAAGTACGAAACAAACAAACAGACGTGAGAAGAAAGAAGATATGCGGGAACATAAAACGCGCAGACACGCTGATAATACTGAAGAAAATTGCGCCCAAGGGCAGACGACATTTGATGGGAAACACAAGAACGATATTTTGCCACCTGCCCGGTACGTCATTGTGTTTTGTGAAAATCTTTTTGTTTTGAAAAGTCGTTCAGTTTTCCAAGCAATCGGCTGGGCTGTTTCTCCACCCCCTGAAGTAGTTGTTCTGCATGAACTCTAATCTACCGATAGGGTTTTCATCTGGTCCCGTTTGGCTTTGAACGAACGGTGTGATTGGCTGTCCCATTCCGTAGGTAGGGAACGATGACGTAGACGGCGAAGTAGCCATGACACTGTCAGCGTCGGATAAGACCAGAGTGCTCGGATTGTTATTGTAATCGTTCGGGGCGTCGACGGTACTTGACACAAAATGCGCCTCTATGGACGAAGATGACGCCGCGCTACCTGCGGCTGTAAATAGTGGTTTGTCCATGCCGCCACCATGTGGAAGATCAGGATGGTCGAAACCGTCGAACATAAGATTAGATTCTGAAACACAAAAGAGTGAAAATGTTATTTTTTTCTGTGCTATTCGCTGATAGCTTTCATACGAACAGAATCAACTTCTGGCACTTTTGTACCAACGCCACTGACAATATAATTCGATGTAAGATGCAAAAGTCATGATGCTGGCTTGTTTGCTTGTAAAGAGCCAAGGGCGCATACATGCTGCCCGTAAACCAGAGTTTATCGTAAGGGATAGTGAATCCTATGATTTTTAGGAATACCGTAGCAGTAATCTGATTTTGCAATAAACTGCATACAATTTCTTCCATTTCCAACACACTTCCCGCAACTTCAAGCGCTCAGCAGTGCGTGGCCTTTGCTTTTTTAGTGCTGATTCTGCAGACCATACTGAAAACATTTAACTTTTTGCAATGAGCAAGACGTTTTATCAAAAGGAAGGCAAGTCTGAAGAGGCATTCAGGAAATTTCTACACGTGGAAGAGAGAGAACGAAATGAAATGGCAAGCATCCACATTAATGATCTGAACTACGCGCGCGGCGCCTTTGATGGACTCAGGAAACAAGTTGATATATTGAGCGGCCGGCGCAGATATAGCTATTAGCCTACGAAGCTCTTCCGTACCGCCGTTGCGTTTTAATACGTAATTGTGTTAAATTACCGGGGTTGTATAAACATGCGATAAGTGATTATAAGAAAGTTTGGCGGTTAATACCACCCAAATGAAAAGATTTGGCAGTGAATGTCGCCTACATTGCCTCTGATGGTAGACGACAGCTGTCGTTTGCACAAGAAAAAGCGCTAACTTCTTTTGTGTCGGTGATACAGGAGCAGAGACAAACACAGCTGTGTAAGTGTCAAATGAACAGTCGTCACGTCATATTCATCACAATTTTGCAACAGCGTGTTTTTAAACTTTCACAATTTCGCAACAGCGTGGTTTTAAACTTTCGTGTTTTTTGGTACTAAAGTCTTGTAAAGTGACCGAAAGGCATCATTTGATACACTGAATATATCTCACTGGTTAGGTTTTTGTATACAAAAAAGTAAAAAACAAAAATAGTTGAATAACGCTTGTGAAAATAATGGTGGAATTCACAAAGATTAGGTCTTTTGTTGAGGTAGCAAAGTAACTGTTGCAAAATCGTTTTATCAGTCTTACCGGGGTGTTGTTGGCTGGCGAAGTATACCGACGAGCTATGCTCTGACGCCGCTGCTGGTGATGTGTGAACACTGCCTGGCGACCGGTAGGTGTCGGTATAGACCGGGTTGCAAGGAGTAGGCATGGAAGTGTATGAACCAGGACTTGAGAGCTCGTCTGTAACGTTGAACTACATCTTACCCACAAATTTGCAACAGATATACGCCACAGTAACAACAAGGTTCATCAAATGTGGCCAATGGATATGGAGAATACCAAGAATTACTATAGATTTTCTTGGTGCAAGAAAGTAACGGAAAAAGCCATGCCAACACCTGACACGTATCTCAAGATGACGAACTTACTTTCTGAATCTGAATCTGGAGGCTTGTTCTTTCGCGCTTTGTTAGAGCCACGACGTGAATCTTGTCCAACACCTTCCTGATTTTGTCGCCTCGCCATCTTTTTGACCTAAAAACGATTAAAACCATTTGTCAAACTTCGTGGATTTTGTTAAACTATTGCGGGTTTAACCACATTTTTCTGGTAATGCTTAAAAGAATCATCTGCAGACATTGTTTCGTCACAGGTATTGCCATCTTAAGCAGTAAACTACAAAGCATTATGCAAAGTGCTGGTGTTACAAACATCATGTGTGTTTATGCAGACTATTTCTATTCCACCTGTAATCACGAAGTTTTATCTGAAGATCTTTAAGTAGACTACATACGTTTGGAAAACCTATGCTCCATTGAAAAAAAAACGTAGACACCATACAGGCGGTTGAAAAAAGAACCTGGCCAAAAAATTGGACTTGTGGGTTTATCCATTGATTAGCATGTCATAAACTCCACTCGCTGTCTATCTTCAGCTACAGGAAATCGATTCACTTCTCGATGACGGTATCACCAGCTTGCGACCGTGACCAATGTACTTTTCAGTGTGCTGTTTTCGTAATGTTCTTGTATTATTGTTGGATAAGCAAACATCGATTACGTAATCTTAGCAACGCACGCACAGTGTGAACTAAGCTGGTAAAATCCTTTTAAACCCCCGAACGCAAATTTTCTCCTATTAGGTAAGGCTCGGCATGTGTCACCAATGGCGCATTGCACGTGGCTGACGTGTTTTTTCAGCGATGCCGTCAGCAAATAAAGGCAAATCGGCATCGAGTCAATCGCTCTCTTTTTACCTTTGCACGTTGGTTCTGAAACCAGACTTGTACCACACGTGGCGTGAGGCCGGTTTCTGCTGCGAGGGATTCACGGATCTGCACGAAACAGAACATTGCTGGTTATTGTTATTCTAGTTTTGCCTTAAAACTTAGCATTCTTTCCCGCAACCAAATCGACGTTCACTAATTGACTAAACGTGAAACACAGAAAACAATTACAGTACAGCGCTTTTTCGCAGCTATGACAACACTAAANAAGTGCCACCAAAGCCGAAGTAGAAGTTGACGCAACTTTGCATACGCACCTTGCATTCAGTGGAAAACTGTAGTGAGACAAACAAGCACGTAACAGACATTTGACAAGGTCAAGCAACGATTACGCTTCAACCAACTGGTGCTTTTTCGAAAGTTTAAAGAATAACTTAGACATTGACATATCAGTTCTTCGAATGAGCAATAACAATTCACCCCACCGAAACTTTTAACAGTAGATAATGTCAAACTCAAAAGAGCTTTGAGCTTTTCTCAAATATGCAGATGTTTCGAACGATTTGAAAAAGCTCCACGCTGCACAAATTCAAGTTAGCATGCACCAAACCAGCTTCAATATCTGGATTTAGGAATTGTACAAGAGACAGCCGTTGCTTTAAGCTTTGTTCGCAAGCTCCCTCACTGTATGGGTTGTTACCTTTCTGCAAGGTTTTTGCGAAACTTCAAACGAAGCCTTGAATTTTCGTCTTTGAGCTGTGGTGAGAATAGTACGTGGTCTCTTTGGCCTCGTTTTCTCACTAGGATGTCCTCCTAAGATGCTGAGGGCGCCAGACCCTGCAGGATTCTTTCCACTCGAGGACTTGTTATTGGAAACAACCAAACTCAAGTGTGATTGGTCTCCTGCGAAGATGAAGACGTTGCTAATCCGCACAAAGTAGTTTCCAATACAGCATAAAATCCGCGGAAGTAACAAACCAGCTAGGGCTTATTAGTGTATCTGTATCGGTGTCAGTCACCCGGCAAACTTACGCCAAAATTCAGCGCAGAATTATATCTTCGCCGGATCAACTGGAGTGATCTTCACACTAAGCCTGAGCTCGTGGGTAAAAGCCATACAAGCGAACATGCAAAACGTTTGAAATTTCAAAACTTCTTATAACTTTATTTGCAGCAGTGTAATAAAAATTTAAATACAAAAAATAGCTTATTTTATTTTAATTATAAGAAGCGTAGGAACAAGCATTTGATGCAATGGACAGTTAATTGGTGGATCAACCTGGAATAAGAACGATACCACGCAACTTACCAGTTACGAAGTGCTGAAAGTTCGGAGGGCCTTGTTGGATATGGATCCCTGGTTGTGGGAAGACTTCATCATCGCTTTTTTCTGGGTACAGAAAAAGCTTTTTAAGGACCAGTTATGTCGCAGCCAACAGCAATCGACAGTCGATAACGGAAGAGGCTCCAATATCATGTTTTTGAAGTATGAATTTATCATATTTTGCAGACAAATAGTTGGCAACTGTGTAGTCAAAACTAATTTCAAGCAAAGTACTTTTGTTTTCAAATAAGAAAAACAGAGTTGCAGTATAAGTAAAAATTATCCTGATAGAATAGTTACGCACACGAACCACTCAGCTTAAAAAAGTTCAGAAGATGTTGGGTTAAAAGTTACGGCATCTAACGTGTTACGCACATCTGGCAAAAACAACAAAAAAGTTCATGTATAATTCTCATCTAGAGAAAGAAATATTTTTGTTATAACCGCACCAGTTCTTTGAGTCTTCTGTGATAGAGTTCGATTCGACTTAATCGCTGATTCAAACAACTTTAGCAGCCTCAAAGCGTAGCCATTCGCTCACGCGACCTCGCCAAATGTCATACGTGGCCCGCATACAAGAAACTATTTTGATTTAAGTATTTTAGGAGGTGCGGTCGGTGATCAGATGCAGTCCAAGTGCCAAATCGCAAAACAGGATACCGCAACCTCCGTTGTTTGTCCATGAGCGAAAAACGATTTGTGACGCAGTAAAGGAGCAAAACAACGCGCTTGATAAACGTGCTATCGCGTGGTTAGCGCATATCGGAGAACGATGTAGCGGCTGTTTTCGCAAAAAGACGCATTTTCGATGCAGCAAGCCAGCAATATTACCAAGTGCTATTTTGTCCCACCGGGAGCCACACACCAGCGTACAGACAATGCTGCAAAGGCGTGAAGCTGACTGTTGATTTACGCCTTTTTTTCAAAGCTCCTCGAGAGCACTCGATGGTCCCGGCACCACTGAAAGACTGTTCGACGTTTTTACTGTGAAACGCCACACGACTATTTTTAAAAATGAGCATTCGTTCTTCTTGTTCCAAGACAAGCTCTGCTAAATATTAAATGAACCAGTGACGCTTGTGGTCCTTAGCGAGAGTATTTGCGGACGTCGTCGAAGCGGTTTGCTATAAAGAGTTGAAAGTTTAGGTCTGCCAATTTCTTTGTGATGCAAACTTTCTTTTTTAGCATTGAAATATGTTTCAAAAGGTACATGATGCAATAACTTACCAAAAAGATTTTAAAAGTTTACAACAAAACGTGGGTGGCTTGAGCATTTGACTATATCGGAGCAGATGGTTGGGCAAGCATCAAAAGTGAGGCTTAGATCAGTTTTTTTGTGGAACGTCGACGTGTTATTAAATAATTTGCTGGTGTTTCTTATAAAATTTGTACCCTTTTGCAGATTCATTGCTTTAGTTTGAAAGTCTCAAAATATGTTTTTTTTTCAGGTTATTAAGCTTTCAGCACTGAAAAGAGGCAAATATGTCAGCGCATTGACGAACCGTGCAAACGTGAATTAAACCCGTTAAAAGCTTACACGATTTTACCGTTTACAAACGCACACGGCTCAAACAGCAAAACGCTTTTCAGTCTATCACGCATCACATACCACTTTGTGCATTTGGACGCAACAAAAAAAACTTTTTTTCATGTCCATAAACATGCTAGATTGTTTTGCCGTTAAACAAGCAACCCTGTTGTTTCAGTAAACTGCATTTACCTGATCCGGAGACTGACTCCTCGTCAACATGAGAAACCCTTTCTTCCCGATCATGGCACATTTGACAACAAATCCTGTTGCATATCATGTCCGTCATGAAAGAGTCGCCCGACTGACAAAAAAAGATCAATAACTTGCAAACAGGACTACTCATTAGTAAACGTTTTTCGTATAATCTTGGTTGAACAGCCCGTGACGGACTGTGGGCCGAAAGCCGAGATGAGCTGCTGCTTTGCATGAACGTGGTCATTTTTTTTTCATTTTTCATGCTGCTTTGCATGAACGGGATGAACGTGGTCAGGACAAGGAATTTTGCTGCAAGCAATTCAGTGAGACAGAATATCGATCTCTCAGTTTCTCAATTTTCATATTTCATCGTCGTCACATTGTGACCCTCAACATGACAGAAGGAAGCTGTCTATAGAAAGTATTCCTTTCATTGCTAAGAATCACACACTAAGATCTTAACAGAGTATGTGTTTCGCTTACTAGTTAGGCGTAATCTTGTAAGAAACGAACAACTTTACTAAGAGTATTTTAAATCTGGTGGTTGCACCTCTTTAGCTGAACAAGTGAGAACGATTCAAACTAACTTGTTTTCATTCCTTTGTTTATAGGAAAGAAGTTTATGTGAAATTTGCAATCCTTNACTTCAACAAGCAAGCAATATAGATCGTAAAAGAAGATTCACGTTCTTTAATCGCATCAATGACGTTGTTCTGCAAATGCCATCGTCGCACGCAACTCGAGTAACTCGACAATCACGTGGGAAAAACGCAACACGTGATTCCTAGATTTTTTCAGGTCTCGTTTTGAATGCGCAACACATTATTGCGAGATTTTTCGTTTTTTCGATTGGGAGGAAAGTTTATCAAGCTATTTTGCTCTACAGGGGTTAAATGATTTTTTGTGATGCGGCCCGCTAAAAGCTTACCAGAAATTTAAGCAACGTGTCAGTTCAGTTAAACCAGTGGTTCTCAACCATTTTTGGCCCATGGACTATCTTTTAAAAAAAGATTATCCGATGGACCACTTTGCTATGCTGACACCTCATGAACAACTAGTCGAAACTATATTACACATAGATGGTTTTACATACTTTATTGTACTGTAAAGGTTACAAATTTCAGGAACGTTTTATCAAAGATTTATGGAACTCTCTGTGGACCACCAGAAATTCCAGGTGGACCTACGGTGGTCCACCTGGACCACGTTGAGAATCACTGAGATAAACAAAAACAAGAAAAACGACATGNTATTTTACCTGCAAGAAAAACGACATGCTATTTTACCTGCAAGAAAAACGACATGCTATTTTACCTGCAACTGTTTTCCGCAGTAGTCGCAAACGAAGCACGCGACGTGGAAGCAATTGTCGGAAACCCTCCTCACCAGCTCATCGCAGGCGATCGTCTTCGCGCATCGCTTGCAGCGCTGCAGTCTGCCAAAACAGATCGCGGGCGATTACTGGCACGAATCGCACCACGCATTGGGGATTTTCCGGGTCGTTGGTCAGCACGCACTCTGTCAAACGCGTCAGTCGTCGTTAGGATCGCGGTACGATCTGCGGCACGCGAACAGTGCCCGAACTAATCCAGGCGCTCAACCGCAATGACCAGCAAGAGCACCGAATTTCAACCGGTGTTCGCGAGTTAAGCCAGCCTGCTATTTTGTACAGTATTCGTCACTACACCCCTGACTTTCCTGGGCATCCCTTCGGAAAGAAACGCAGCTTTTCTTTCAAAAAAAGCGATGGTCCGGCGAGCGCCGCAGGGAACAAAATGGCCGACAGCGCCTTGTCACGACTGTCGACTAGCAGCAGCTGCGCGAAGCAACGGCGCGAGGCGCCGACAGAATCAGTCGTGTGCTGCTCGCAGAAATCACGCTGAGGTTCGAACAAAACGGGGCGTACGCGCGAACGTATTTACTTAACTGTCACGCCGCTGATTTACAACGGAGCTCGGGTTGTTGAAAATCAATGGGATGTTTTGGATGAGAGGCCGAGGTGCAGAAAAGCTACGAAAGTTGCGCACGTTTTGTTCGTTCGCTGCACGTCACGGTTCGGCGCCCGTGAAAATCAGCGTAAAAGCTGTCTTGTCCGCGCGTCGCTACATCAACCCATTGTTGACCTGTCTGCCGCACAAAAGTGAATTGTTTCGGACCGCGCGAGACCTGCCCCTCACTCCCAGTAGGGTGGAAAAGATCAGGGAGTCGCGAGTGCGCAACAAATTGGGATTAGGTACGGTGATGGCGATTTTCCTTCACCGGATCTCGTCGTCACGCGCGAGTGCATCGATCACGTGCATTAATCCTAGCAAAGCGTCGGTCTGTAAACCTCCAAATAATAGCGAGGCCGCGAGCGATAATCCTTTTGTGTAATAATGTCAACTTGTTAAAAATGGTGAGGTGGGCACACGGGTGGTGCTTCAAAGGCGCCAGGCGTGTCGCCAAAGTTTGTAAATCCAACCCTAAATCGTTGTCGATCTTTAACTTCTAGTTACAACATTTTTAAGGTAACCACATATTTGCTGTTTTTTTTACTGAAACTCAGGCGAGGTATAACTCAATCGTATGAAAAAATGGTGATGGTTGTTTGGCCGTTCTTTGCGTAGAGCAGCGCATGAGTGAAAATAGAAAACTTTTTTCAGCAGTAAAGAACTCGCGTTTGGGATATTCAATAAAACATCTTAAGTGCTTAGATCCACTTTCACGTTGGAACATGTCGCGTCAAAACCCTGGATACGAAAGCGGAGCGAGAACTACTGTACATATAAACTGAGTGACGCAAAACAAGAGACCGCCGGGTATCAGTTCAGAAGCAAATCAAAATTAAGCTATTTAGTTTATCTCTCCGCTCAGGTATCACTGCTTTCATGCATATACTAACATTTTATCCGTATTTCGTGTCAACGCAATAGCTTAACAACAATAGTTGGACGTTAAAAACGCTTCGATGCTCCTTGGATGCTGAACAGAGCCCCGGGAGGGTTGCGTTTGCTTATTAAGCACGTTTTTCAAACGTACTGTAAGTTGTGATTTTCAAGCTCTTCAACTTCACTGTTTGCGGCAGTCCACCTAGTCCTTGCTAAATAAGCACAAGTATTTCAATTACTCTTTAAGTTTGATTCTTTTCGAAGCTTAGAACCGAAACTCAGTAACTTTCTTTGTTTTGAAAAATATTTCTGTGGAATTAGACGAAGCTTAAAGACAATACCTGCCTGTACTTGTAGTGAAGCTGTTCAGTTTTAAATGTCTGGAAATGGAATGAAACGCCTTTGATCGTCCAAACTTTGATTTAGCAAAGTGCGACCTCCCGGGTGTTATTTCTCGAACTCACGACAAATTAAATACAATTTTCACCAGAAGTCGCTAATGGACGCGAGAAGTATAACTAGCAGGTTTTTTTCGTTCAAATTTAAACACAAAGTTTGCTAAGCGCTATTTTGAACAAAACTAACGAAAATAAAAGTTTTTATAAAATCAAACTATCTTGGTGATGCAGAGCAAAAAGTTCTTCCACCGTTGATTCAAACGCTTGACCTTGTTGGTACACGCACGCGCAAAACATATCAGTCGCCATTTTGATTCTTGGACTATCAAAGCAAAAAATCACTTGGCACTAAGATTCATTTTTCTTTCCTTAAGCGTAGTAAATTTGTGACACAGATTTTATGAGAGATATCATCAAAGCACGGTGAGACCACGGACGCGAACACCAACCAGTGAAACTTGCATTTATTTGAATTTTTTCGACAAACCAAAGTTGTTTCGTTGTTACAGATGTGATTCTGCCGCACTTCACGTTGATTGCCAACAGTAGAAAGTTGCACTTCGTGTTAATTATCAGCATTGTTTATCAGCAGACTGATTTTATCTCTGTGGTAGGTAGCGTTTATTCATTAAAAATATGGACAGTCCTGAAAAGGGCAGTAAATCGGTTTGGGCGTTTGAAAACAGTATGAAACCAGCCGACCCTCTGTCACTTAAGCATTCTATTTATCTATAGCACACCGATACTTAAAACGTTACCGGTTTTATATAGTAAAGCGACAGAACATTCTTAGCAATCCAGGCTTTTACTGATTGTGTCAATCAGTCAAAGAACGCAAGACGGTCCATAAAAGCGAAAGAACTTTGGATTTAGCCAGTATCGCCCGCCGTTGCCAATCAGTACGGGGAAAATTCTCCACGTGAGAATATGCCAACGCAACGCTCCTGCATTTACCCAGCGGTACTTTTCATCTTGAACGTCCCTCAAGTGCCTCAAACAGCAGAAAACAAGCGTTCAGCTCGCAACAAGCGAGCTTCTGGCAAACACACCTGTGTGGGCACAGGCCTAAACCTACCACTGACCTGCGCACTGGGCTGCGGACGTGCCACGCGCCGCGATAAGGGGATGGATCCCGATCAACACGGTTACGACAGAGGCCGAGGTCAATTGCTGGCAGTAGGTCTCACGATGACAACTACGCAATCCGTTAATATATATTTTTCAACTGTGTGCCGCGAAAGAGAATCAAGAGATTGTCGTCTACTACTTTAGAAAATGCTATTTTTCTGGTACGTCATTGAGAAGAAACGACCTTTTATGGCCAGACACGAATTCTTTAGTCAGAAAGGGGTGGAAAGGTCGCTTTATCAAAAGCCATGATTCACCAATCTCCGTTAACGTTCTGGTTCCGCTCGAAAGTTTATCAGCTTCAGCTTGATAAGCTGCGCAGTCAAAATGTCGAACTGCTGCGTAGAACCTGCAGCAGAGTCACAGTCTAAAACTAACGTAACCGATCATTTCCTCACGAGTTCGAAACAATGTTTTCCTTGAGGGGTCGCTGAACTGATGCTAGAAATGAACGGCGTCCCCGTAAGTGGGGCATGGGCATGTTGATGAGCACATTTCGCTCTCGTTGGCGAGTAGCAATAAAGCATTCCACAACATAGAACTGGAGCTTCGGCTGCAGAGAAGGCCGCGTAGGATTGATTGAATCGCTGTTGACCTATGGGTCTGTGAACTACCGGCATCTAAACATCAGCTGACTAAATCAGAGAAGCAGCGATTAAACCCTATTGCTTTAGTTCGAGCGCTTGATCGGACACCTGCCTCTTGAGAAGAATACATAGAACTAGCGACGCCGTTGCCAAGCAACGCCACGCAAGCAAAACAGACGCGGAGGCGTCGAGAATTGGACAGCCTCGAAGAAATACGCACGAGCAGGCGACAAACAAGCAAGTCAAGACGTCCCAGACTTTACACAGAGACACCAGCAGAACTTGTGACATGCCACAGCGGGCAATCAAGATTCGCGCGGCGTTTGATCTGTCGAGCGCTTTGCAAGTTCTGTACAGCACCCCCCAATAGCGATTTAATAATGCCCTTCTCTTTTTTCCTATTTCTCGTACCAGGAGACAATCCAACCAACCAAAAGATATTGCAATTCAGTGGGGGGTTGCCAATTCCGGCTCGATACAAAGCTTTTGTGAGTGATTCAGCCACAGAAATGGTTTCTGTTGGCAAGGGTACTGTTGTCACGTAATGGTTTCTGTTGCCAAGGGTACTGTTGTCACGTAAGCAATTTGCTCTTTTGCTAAACCCGTAGAGAAAAAATGCTTTACAGAGAGGCTGTTCATTTTGTAAAAGTGAAATCGGAACAACGCACGTGGTGTTTTAAGTAGCTGCGCTGGAAAACTGGAGATGGTGCTCTTGAAATGCTTTGCATTATTTTCTCGTCTATATTCAATAAATGTACTACAGTACCTTTAATAGAGCTTTAAATATTTTTCGTTGAAATTGCCATCAAGTCTGAACAATAACGAACATACAAAGGAACCAAGATGTCAGATTAACACAACTGGATGAAGAGTGATTTGCCCTATGGAAGAGACATAACTAAAATTTAAAAACAAAGCTAATCTTGTTGGTTGAATTGATACTTCAGTAGGTGACTTATTTCTGTTTAATGCACCAAAAAAGAGGCACAGAAAATAAATGCACAGCTCAATCTAGACTTGTGACGAGAGATTGCTGTTGTGAAGGATTAAAACTGTGCAGGAAACTTCAAAGCAACCCTAAGTGTTTTGATTGTAACAACTTTGCAAACGTACGAATTAGACGGGTTTTTAGAGAAAAATATTATTCGGTCAGTTTTTTTCAAAATTCACCACGCTTTTTTATTTTTTTTGTCACAACAAGCTGATGTTTTTCTTGAGGCACTTCAAGTGGACGTTTGGAAACCCCAAAAAAACTTAGCAGTCAAGAGCTTGGTGTCGCTGTGTGAGAATACTCTCGTCAAGCGTCCTTCATTGGTCTAGTTTCCAGAGGTGAAGATGATAGCAATTAAAACGAGCTGTCAGTCACGCTACAAAGAAGCAAGCACAAAACGTTCAAACCGGTCCAGAGAGAGAAATACGCGTGTGCTTTACTGCTAGCATCGCAGCATCGGGAGAGGATTACGTCTTGAAAGTCTCTCTGAGTACCCATGAGAGCTACTGATCGCAGTCGTCGCGATTTTTATTAATTTTTGGTCGCCTGCTTTGGACTGGTTTGCCACGAGGCGCCTGAAGTTCAGCCAACCAGACAGAGAGTCGCAAGGTCGCTTGCCACGAAGTGGCGCTGTTTCGCTCGTGCGGACAATTTTTGCAGAACCTATTCACGAGCGATCTTGACCGTGTATATGGTCTCCACTGCATTCATACGTCAAGATACCGAAGTGCTGTTTTAGAAAGCGAAACGCAACTTGACGCACATTTTCATCTTTTTAATTTTTTTACTTAAGCAACACAAAGACAAACCGCTTTGTGACACCTGAAGGCTGTAGTTTCCTACAACTGATAGGTTAACAGGCTTGAGCCCCACGTAAATGTGGAACCCCACTTACGATGAATGAGGAAAAGGGTAACTCACACTGTAATAGCTTGCTAAGCTTAAGCTTCAAACTAATCCTAAACAAATTGGGGTTATCGGCGCCGCACCCAAATGCATTCGACCGAAATGTCCAGAGCAATCCTAATCAGAGAAGAACAAGAATTATGGATTAAAAATTTCAAGGTCGATTTCGAGTCAAACCCGAACTTTCCCTCCAGTTTTCGAGACCGAAGCATCGGCGTTCTGCCTCGAATCAAGCCGAGTCACTGATCAAGGCAAGTCGAGTGCAATCAAACGTCTCGAGTCGCACTCGTTCACTACTCAAAAGTTCAAAACTCTCCGAACCCCTCTCGATGCAGCTTTAAGCTAAAAACACCTGCGCAGTGTTTCAAAATTGTGGTGGGTCGAATGGGGTGGTGGGTCAAATGGGGTGGTGGGTCGAATGGGGTGTTTCAACTATGGTGGCCAGAGTTGATTTTAGTCATTGATGATACATGACCACGCTCAAGTCACTTC